>OGSH01000854.1_pt1 | contig 7477 bp, 6 predicted proteins | sample 1573821 | NCBI WGS metagenome assembly OGSH01 (sample SAMN03295845, study PRJEB24534) | human gut metagenome | isolation source: fecal sample 5 from infant 6 | host: Homo sapiens | place: USA: Pittsburgh, PA | collected 2014-07 | reverse complement strand
CATCTCTGCGTGAAGGACGCTCCGGGATCACTTTCTCTGAAGAGTTTAAAGATTCAGGTATGCGTAGCCACGTATGGGGTAACGTCAAACTGGACACCACCGGTTTGATTGACCGCAAAGTGGTTCGTTTCATGAACGATGCCTCTATTTATGCTTATCTCTCCATGCAGGAAGCGATCAAAGATTCCGGCCTGAGCGAAGAGGTTTATCAGAACAACCCGCGCGTGGGTCTGATCGCCGGTTCCGGCGGCTCATCAAAAGCGCAGGTATTCGGCGCTGACGCAATGCGTAGCCCGCGTGGTCTGAAAGCAGTAGGTCCGTACGTGGTAACAAAAGCCATGGGTTCTGCGGTTTCCGCGTGCCTGGCGACCCCATTCAAAATCCACGGTGTGAACTACTCCATCAGCTCCGCGTGTGCGACTTCCGCGCACTGCATCGGTAATGCTGTTGAGCAGATCCAGCTGGGTAAACAGGACATCGTATTTGCTGGCGGCGGCGAAGAGCTGGGCTGGGAAATGGCCTGTGAATTCGACGCGATGGGCGCACTGTCCACCAGGTACAATGAGACCCCGGACAAAGCTTCCCGTACCTATGATGCGCACCGTGACGGTTTCGTTATCGCGGGCGGCGGCGGTATGGTTGTGGTTGAAGAGCTGGAGCATGCCCTGGCACGTGGCGCGCATATCTACGCTGAAATCGTGGGCTACGGTGCGACGTCTGACGGCGCCGACATGGTTGCGCCATCCGGCGAAGGCGCGGTGCGCTGCATGAAGATGGCGATGCACGGCGTTGACACCCCAATCGACTACCTGAACTCCCACGGTACCTCTACTCCGGTAGGCGACGTGAAAGAACTGGGTGCGATCCGTGAAGTCTTCGGCGACAACAGCCCGGCGATCTCCGCGACCAAAGCCATGACCGGCCACTCGCTGGGTGCGGCTGGCGTGCAGGAAGCGATCTACTCTCTGCTGATGCTGGAAAACGGCTTTATCGCGCCAAGCATCAACATTGATGAGATGGACGAGCAGGCTGCTGGCCTGAACATCGTGACCAAACCAATGGACGCGACGCTGACCACCGTCATGTCAAACAGCTTCGGCTTTGGTGGCACCAACGCCACGCTGGTTATGCGTAAGCTGAAAGCATAAGTTTTACGTTTGATTCCGGAAGGGAGCCATAAGGCTCCCTTTTTTATGCATTGACAAGCGGCTGATCTCACAGGCAAACTTCACCCCTCAACATTATCCTCACGATAATGCGTAAGCGTTTAACGTCAACCAACGCACCTTAATCCTGATTATCAGGTAGAGGGGGCGTGGCATTTCCCCGCCTTACTCTTCATTTCGGAGTAAAGCATGACTGCAGTAACTCAAACAGAAACAACCCCTTCAGCGAACGTCTCGCTGTTCCGTATCGCTTTCGCGGTATTTCTGACCTATATGACCGTTGGCCTGCCGCTGCCGGTGATCCCGCTGTTCGTTCATCAGGAGCTGGGCTATGGCAACACCATGGTCGGCATTGCCGTTGGCATTCAGTTTTTAGCCACGGTATTGACCCGCGGCTACGCCGGACGGCTGGCGGATCAGCACGGTGCAAAACGCTCGGCGTTACAGGGAATGTTTGCCTGTGGGCTGGCGGGCGGCGCATGGCTGCTGGCTGCTCTCCTGCCGGTAGATGCCGCGTATAAGTTTGCGCTGCTGGTGCTGGGCCGTTTAATCCTTGGCTTTGGTGAAAGCCAGCTGCTGACCGGCACCTTGACCTGGGGAATGGGGCTGGTGGGGCCCGCACGCTCCGGCAAGGTGATGTCCTGGAACGGTATGGCCATCTATGGCGCGCTGGCCGCAGGCGCACCGCTTGGACTGCTGATCAATAGCCAGTTTGGGTTTGCGGCGCTGGCTGCCACCACGATGGCTTTACCCCTGCTGGCGTGGGCGTTTAACGGCTCGGTGCGTAAGGTGCCCGCGCACAAAGGCGAGCGACCTTCCCTGTGGAGCGTGGTAGGCCAGATCTGGCAGCCGGGTCTTGGCCTGGCGCTGCAGGGTGTGGGTTTTGCGGTGATCGGTACCTTCGTCTCGCTCTATTTTATGAGCCGCGGCTGGGCGATGGCCGGTTTTACGCTTACCGCGTTTGGCGGCGCGTTTGTGCTGATGCGTGTCTTCTTCGGCTGGATGCCGGATCGCTTCGGCGGCGTGAAGGTGGCGGTGGCGTCGCTGGTGATTGAGACTATCGGTCTGCTGCTGCTGTGGAATGCACCCGTGGCATCCGTTGCGCTGCTCGGCGCGGCGCTAACCGGCTGCGGCTGTTCACTGATCTTCCCGGCGCTGGGCGTTGAAGTGGTGAAGCGCGTGGCCCCGCAGGTGCGCGGTACGGCGCTGGGCGGCTATGCGGCGTTTCAGGATATCTCATACGGGGTAACCGGACCGCTGGCCGGGGTGTTAGCCACCTCGTTTGGCTATCCGTCCGTCTTCCTGGCAGGTGCGGTTTCCGCGGTGGTTGGGATTATTGTGACGCTGATGGCGTTTCGCAGGGCTTGAGCCGTTGTAGGCCCGGTAAGCGCAGCGCCACCGGGCCAAACCTCAGACAACCAGCCAGAAAATCGCCAGTGCAATCAGTAGCGCAATAAACATCAACCCCGGACGCGCGGAGAGCGTTCTGAAGGTTTCCACGACCGGCGCAAACAGCGGGCTGTAGATCGGCTGAATGTTTCTTACCTCCGGCACGCCGCCTTCACGCTCTGCGCGGCGAACGAAGATCTGGTTGAGCAGATCCTGCACCTGCGCGGTGGTCAGTACCGTCTGCGGCGTGGCCTGCCAGTTTTGCTGGGCGTAATCCCGAATCACCTCGAACTCGTGCGGCTCAAGCGGCTGTTTCAGCGCGGCCTGGACGGTATGCAGGGTAGGGGCGCTCTGGGTGCTGAGCGTCTGGCGCGCCTGAAGCCAGGTCACCAGATGAGTAAACTGTTTGGCCGGGATTAACTCACCCGCCTTCACGCCGGACAGCTCCAGCATGGATTGCCAGATAAGCTTCGTCGGCTCGCCGGTGGCCGCTGCCAGCTTCGTCACCATCTGCTTGAGCGTATTGTGCTCCGCGGGCAGCAGCGGACGCTCGGTCGCCGGGCGCACCTGTGGCTGCGGAATAGACAGCTCGTTATTCTGCAGCAGGGTCAGCACGGTTTTGAGCTGGTCGGGCGTCAGCTGGCCCAGCGCGGTCTGACCATACTGCTGGCGAATAAAATCACTTACCGCCTGGCGGTTATTTCCCTGACCCAGCAGCTCCGTCAGCTGAGAAACAATCTGGCGGGTGGTGTGGTTCTGCTGCGCGGTCGTAATACGCTGGTTCAGATTTTGTTCGGCCGCCGGGAAATGGCGCGACTGCAGCGGTGCGTCGTTTCTCACGCCTAAATCATGCTTTACCCCGGCCCAGACTTCCGCGTTCTGCTGCGAAGTCAGCGCAATCAGGCGCGTGATCAGTCGCTCCAGCACGGTGCGCTGTTGCGTGGATAGCGGTTGTTCACCGGCAACGTTTGGCGTGACCGGGCCTTCACCCGGAGGGCGTGGCGGCGTACCTGAAATGGGCTGCATCGTCAAAAATCCTTAAAGTCAAAACTCAGCGTAAACCTGGCAGACGTATATGCCTGGCGGCCAGATTATGGCACACTTGGCAGGTTTTCTTCCTCTCAAACAGGTACTCAGACGTGAAAATCCTCGTTGATGAAAATATGCCTTACGCCCGTGAGCTATTTAGCCGCCTGGGTAACGTAAAGGCTGTTCCTGGTCGCCCGATCCCGGTCAACGAACTGGACGATGCCGACGCCCTGATGGTGCGCTCGGTGACCAAAGTAAATGAGGCGTTGCTCGCCGGTAAGGCGATTAAGTTCGTTGGGACCGCAACGGCAGGGACCGATCATGTGGATGATAAATGGCTGAAGCAGGCCGGAATCGGTTTTTCCGCAGCGCCGGGCTGTAACGCCATCGCCGTTGTGGAATACGTTTTCTCCTCCCTGCTGATGCTGGCCGAGCGCGACGGTTTTGCGCTGAAGGACCGCACCGTGGGGATTGTCGGCGTGGGTAACGTCGGCGGGCGCCTGCAAAAGCGCCTGGAAGCGTTAGGGATCCGCACGCTGCTGTGCGATCCGCCGCGTAAAGACAACGGCGATGACGGGGATTTCCGCTCGCTGGATGAGCTGGTTGAACAGTGTGACGTGCTGACTTTCCACACGCCGCTGTTTAAAGAGGGGCCGTATAAGTCGCTGCATCTTGCTGACGAGGCGCTGATCCGTCGTCTGAAGGCTGGCACTATTCTGATAAATGCCTGCCGTGGCCCGGTCGTAGATAACGCTGCGCTGCTGACATGCCTGAACGAAGGACAAGACCTCAGCGTGGTGCTGGACGTTTGGGAGCCGGAGCCGGATCTCAACGTTGAGCTGCTTAGCAAGGTGGACGTGGGCACGGCGCATATCGCCGGTTATACCCTGGAAGGCAAAGCACGCGGCACGACGCAGGTCTTCGAAGCCTTCAGCGCTTTTATCGGCCATCCGCAGCAGGTGGCGCTGGATACCTTACTCCCCGCGCCTGAATTTGGCCGCATTACCCTGCACGGCCCGCTCGATCAGGCAACGCTGAAAAGGCTGGTGCATTTGGTGTATGATGTGCGCCGCGATGATGCGCTGCTGCGTAAAGTGGCGGGGATCCCGGGTGAGTTTGATAAGCTGCGCAAGAACTACGTTGAGCGCCGCGAGTGGTCTTCCCTGTATGTAATGTGCGACGACGCGTCGGCGGCGACGCTGCTGCATAAGCTGGGATTTAACGCCGTTCATCACCCGGCGCATTAATGTCTTCTTAATGCTCCCTGTCGGATACTCCGACAGGGACGCTTTTTTATTTCTGGAGTAAACCACCATGTCTGAAGGCTGGAACATTGCCATTTTAGGTGCCACGGGTGCCGTGGGCGAAGCCCTGCTCGAAACCCTTGCTGAGCGTCAGTTCCCGGTGGGCGATATCTATGCGCTGGCCCGTACCGACAGCGCAGGTGAGCATCTGCGTTTTAACGGTAAATCCGTCATGGTCCAGGACGCGGCCGCGTTCGACTGGACGCAGGCGCAGCTGGCGTTTTTCGCCGCGGGCGCTGAAGCGACGGCTGCGTACGTTGAAGAGGCGACCAACGCAGGCTGCCTGGTGATCGACCTGAGCGGTCTGTTCTCAATGGAGCCGGATGTGCCGCTGGTGGTGCCGGACGTGAACCCGTTTGTGCTGGCTGACTACCGCAACCGTAACGTCATTGCGGTGCCGAACAGCCTGACCAGCCAGCTGCTGACTGCACTGAAACCGCTGATCGACGACGGCGGCCTGTCGCGCATTACCGTCACCAGCCTGCTGTCGGCGTCCGCAAACGGCAAAAAGGCCGTTGACGCGCTGGCCGGGCAGAGCGCGAAGCTGCTGAACGGCATTCCGATTGATGAAGATGATTTCTTTGGCCGCCAGCTGGCGTTCAACATGCTGCCGCTATTGCCGGATCGCGAGGGCTCCGTGCGCGAAGAGCGTCGTATCGTCGATGAAGTGCGTAAAATTCTGCAGGACGATGGCCTGATGATCTCCGCGAACGTCGTGCAGTCCCCGGTCTTCTACGGCCACGCGCAGATGGTCGGCTTTGAAGCCCTTCGTCCGCTGGCGGCAGAAGAGGCGCGCGACGCGTTTGGCCGCGGTGAAGACATCGTGCTCTCTGAAGAGAGCGAGTTCCCGACCCAGGTTGGCGATGCCACCGGTAGCGCGCATCTTTCCGTTGGCTGCGTGCGTAACGACTACGGCATGCCGGAGCAGGTTCAGTTCTGGTCCGTTGCCGATAACGTTCGCTTCGGCGGCGCGCTGATGGCGGTCAAAATCGCTGAAAAGCTGGTGCAGGAGTACCTGTACTGATGTCAGACGTGGAACAAAAGCCGGTCCATAGAATTGCCCTCGGAATTGAGTACGATGGCAGTAAATATTATGGCTGGCAGCGTCAGAACGAGGTGCGCAGCGTCCAGGAGAAGCTGGAAAAAGCGCTCTCTCAGGTGGCAAACGAGCCGATCAACGTCCTGTGCGCGGGCCGTACGGACGCGGGTGTTCACGGTACGGGGCAGGTGGTTCACTTTGAAACCACCGCCGTGCGTAAGGATGCCGCCTGGACGCTGGGTGTAAATGCGAATTTGCCTGGTGACATTGCGGTGCGTTGGGTAAAAGCTGTGCCGGATGATTTTCACGCGCGCTTCAGCGCCACGGCGCGTCGCTACCGTTATGTCATCTATAACCAGCGCCTGCGTCCGGCGGTGTTAAGCCAGGGCGTGACGCATTTTTATGAACCGCTTGATGCGGAACGTATGCATCGCGCGGCGCAGTGTCTGATTGGTGAAAATGACTTTACGTCGTTTCGTGCGGTGCAGTGTCAGTCCCGCACGCCGTGGCGAAACGTCATGCACATAAACGTCAGCCGTTTTGGCGCGTATGTGGTGGTGGATATCAAAGCCAATGCCTTTGTACATCATATGGTTAGGAATATTGTGGGCAGCCTGATGGAAGTGGGTGCCGGACACCAGCCGGAGAGCTGGATTGCAGACCTGCTGGCAGCGAAGGACAGAACGCTTGCGGCAGCCACGGCGAAAGCGGAAGGATTGTATCTGGTCTCAGTAGACTATCCGGATCGATTTGACCTGCCGAAACCGCCAATGGGCCCGCTATTTTTAGCGGACTAAACAAAGGTGCAATTAGGGCTTAGACAATATGGACGTAATACGTTTTCTGATTGATTTCATCCTGCATATTGATGTTCACCTGGCGGAGCTGGTCGCGCAGTATGGCGTCTGGGTTTATGCCATTCTGTTCCTCATTCTGTTTTGTGAAACCGGACTGGTCGTTACCCCATTCCTGCCAGGGGATTCACTGCTGTTCGTTGCCGGGGCGTTATCGGCGCTGCCCACTAACGATCTGAACGTGCACCTTATGGTGATACTGATGGTGATTGCCGCCATTGTCGGTGATGCGGTCAACTACACGATTGGACGGGTATTCGGTGAGCGGCTGTTCAGCAATCCGGATTCGAAAATTTTCCGCCGCAGCTATTTAGACAAAACCCATGCGTTTTATGAACGCCATGGTGGAAAAACCATTATCCTTGCGCGTTTTGTGCCTATTGTGCGTACATTTGCACCGTTTGTGGCGGGAATGGGGCATATGTCCTATCGTCATTTTGCGGCATACAACGTGGTTGGCGCGCTGCTGTGGGTACTGCTGTTTACCTACGCAGGCTATCTGTTTGGCGATCTCCCGGTGGTGCAGGAAAACCTTAAGTTACTGATTGTAGCGATTATTGTGCTTTCCGTACTGCCGGGCGTTATCGAAATCATTCGTCACAAACGTGCGGCGGCAAAACAAGCGAAGTAAATGCACGCTGGCGGTTCGACCACTTTTTTATCCAAAGTTTCGGGCTGTTATGTTTTAATGTGCAA
>OGSH01000823.1_pt1 | contig 8049 bp, 6 predicted proteins | sample 1573821 | NCBI WGS metagenome assembly OGSH01 (sample SAMN03295845, study PRJEB24534) | human gut metagenome | isolation source: fecal sample 5 from infant 6 | host: Homo sapiens | place: USA: Pittsburgh, PA | collected 2014-07 | reverse complement strand
TCATCAGGAAGTCGATACCGTACAGCGCAACGCGACGGTAGTCACCGATGATACGGCCACGGCCATACGCATCTGGCAGACCAGTCAGAACGCCAGATTTACGGCAGTTCAGAATGTCTTTGGTGTAAACATCGAATACACCCTGGTTGTGGGTTTTGCGGTATTCGGTGAAGATTTTTTTCAGCATTGGATCCAGCTCGCGGTTATACGCTTTGCAGGAACCTTCAACCATTTTGATACCACCGAACGGGATGATTGCGCGTTTCAGTGGTGCTTCAGTCTGCAGACCAACGATTTTCTCAAGGGCTTTGTTGATGTAGCCAGCATCGTGAGAAGTGATGGTGGAAGCAACGGAGGTGTCAAAATCAACTGGCGCGTGAGTGCGGTTTTCCAGTTTAACGCCTTCCATTACGCTGTCCCACAGCTTGGTGGTCGCGTCAGTTGCGCCAGCCAGGAAGGATTCGTCACCTTCATACGGGGTATAGTTTTTCTGAATGAAGTCACGTACGTTTACTTCATTCTGCCAGTCACCTTTCGCAAAACCTTCCCAGGCTGTGGCTAACTTTTCATTAAGCTCGGACATGTAACACCTACCTTCTTAAGTGGATTTTTTATTTACTGCCTGAGAAAACCATCAATGATGATCGTCGCCACGCAGGTAAATGACCCAGTATGTCAACCCAACTAACAGACCCCCACCGATAATGTTCCCGATAGTGACAGGGATCAGGTTATCAGTAATGAAATTCATAATAGTCAGGTGAGAGAAACTTTCCGGGGATGAACCAACTGCGGTCCAGAACTCCGGGCTCGCAAAGTCGCGGATGACAATGCCCATTGGGATCATGAACATATTCGCGATACTGTGCTCAAAGCCGCTGGCAACAAACATCGCAACCGGCAGAACCATAATTAAGGCTTTGTCCATCAGGCTACGACCCGAGTAGCTCATCCATACAGCCAGGCAGACCATCAGGTTAGCGAGGATGCCGAGAGCAACGGCTTCGATAAATGTGTGGTGCATTTTGTGGTCGGCGGTTTGCAGGACGTTAAGGCCCCAGCCACCGTTGGCGGTCATGTACTCGCCAGAAAGCCACATCAACAAAACAAAGAGCAGACAGCCAACCAGGTTACCCACGTAGACGTTAAGCCAGTTACGTGCCAGCTGACCCCAGGTAATTCTTCCGCTGGCCCTTGCCACGACAATCAGCACCGTTGAGGTGAAGAGGTCGGCGCCGCAGATGACGCAGAGAATCAGACCCAGTGAGAAGCAAATACCGCCAATCAGTTTGGCCATGCCGAAAGGCATTCCGGCAGTACCGGTGGTGGCGGTGATGTAGAAGACGAAAGCGATAGAGATGAACACACCAGCCGTGATCGCCAGATAGAACGTCTTCATCGGGTGTTTCGTTGCTTTATAGACACCCGCTTCTTCGGCAACTTTGGCCATCGCAGCAGGGAGTAAAAGATCAAAAGGGTTGTCAGCTTTCACACTAACTCTCTCTTTATTAAGTCGGCGACGAGATACTAACAAAGCATTATAGAAGAGAAATTGATATAGATCATATCTCGCCTGGCTTATAGGCCCGCAGTATGTATGGTTTTACAACAAATGCGGAGTAAGTAATTGATTATCCGTATAAAAATAAATTTTAAAAGTTATGAAAAGAGTTGAATTTTTTCGTTCGGCCACCCCTGACGCAGTTAATTAATATGGAGTATTTACCATAAAAAGTAACAGTAAAGCCCAGGTAAATATTATTATATTTACCCATGTTTAACTTTATTATTACAATCAACAGTCATTGCCGAAGAAAATAAAAAACGGGGCAATGAAATTGCCCCGTAATATAGCCCAGACGATTGAATACGCCTACTGCTGGTAATGTTATGTGCGCTTATTTTAACCAGTAAGCGGCTTTTGCTTTCTGCAGCTTTTCGTAGGCCTTCAGCAGCGACTGATGCGCCGGGAAGGCTTTCAGATCGCTATCAACAGCCTGCAGGCCATAGAACGGCGCTTCGCCGCTCAGGGCCGCGCTGGCTGCTTCAACGGCTTCAGCACCGTACATACGCACGAAAGCGTTGAGGTATTGCAGCGGCTCGCGATCTTCTTCCTGGGCCAGCAGCAGCAGGGTTTGCAGGCAGCGGTAATAATTGGTGCGTTCGGCAGAGAAGACAGACTGGTTGAATTCCATGGTCCACTCGGTCCAGGCCAGGGCCTGATCCAAATCGCCACCCGCCAGGGCCAGCATCGCTTTCAGCTCACCGATGCGCAGGGTATACCAGCCGTTGTCTTTACCGGTCGCCAGGCCCAGCAGTTCGCGTACGCGGGTGAAGTCATCGTGGCCTTCTTCGTCCAGTTGGGCGATCAGGTTCAGATAATCTTCTTTCTCCCACTCGCTGCCCGGCAGAGCCAGCAGCGTTTCGCGCAGATGGGCACCCATGCTGTTGTTCGCCAGCCACAGATCTTCAGCCGGGTAGATGTCGGACATGCCCGGAACGATAATGCGGCACGCGTAGACGCCAAGATGTTCGTAGTCGGCAATGTAGACTTCCTGATCTTCCGCGTCGAAGATAGCCATCAGCGTGGCGAACTCTTCTTCCGTGGTACCGGCAAAGCTCCAGTCCACGAACGGATAGTCGGCGTCCTGCTTGAACATATCCCAGGAAATTAAACCGCTGGAGTCAATGAAGTGGGTTTCAAGGTTGGTGTGCTCGGCCACTTCTTCATCGTCAAACGTTGGCGGAGTGAAGACGTCGAGATCTTTCAGGCTACGGCCCTGCAGCAGCTCGGTAACGGTACGCTCCAGCGCCACGCCGAAGTCAGGGTGCGCCCCGAATGAGGCGAAGCAGGTGCCGTTGGCCGGGTTAAACAGCACCACGCAGATAACCGGATACTTGCCGCCCAGCGAGCCGTCATAGGCAAAGATTGGGAAACCTTCTGCTTCGAGCTTAGCGATGGACTCCACTACGCCCGGATAGCGCGCCAGCACCTCTGCCGGAATTTCAGGCAGGCTGATGGATTCAGCGATGATGCGGTTTTTAATGTGGCGTTCAAAGACTTCAGACAGACCCTGCACGCGCGCTTCATTGCGGGTGTTACCGGCGGACATACCGTTGGACACATACAGGTTGCCGACGATGTTCATCGGAATATACACGGTCTGCTCGTCAGACTGACGGGTGAACGGCAGGGCGCAGATCCCACGGTCTTCATTGCCAGACTGCAGATCGATCAGCATGCTGGCGGTCAGTTCGTTTTCCGGATCGTAGAAAGCACGCAGGCGCGCGTCGAGAATACCTTCCGGCAGCTCGTCATCTTCGGTCAGCGGGAACCATTTTTCATTTGGATAGTGAACGAACGGGCCGTTAGCGATGGTTTCGCCCAGCCAGAAGTCAGCGAAGAAATAGTTGGTGGACAGACGCTCAAAATACTCACCCAGCGCAGAGGCCAGTGCCGCTTTTTTTGTCGCGCCTTTACCGTTGGTAAAGCACAGGGCACAGTCTTTATCGCGAATATGCACGGACCAGACATGAGGCACCGGATTGAGCCAGGAGGCTTCTTCGATGTTAAAACCCAGGTTGGTCAGTTTCTGCTGGAAGCGAGCGATGGAGTCTTCCAGAGCGGCGTCTTTGCCGGGGATAAACGTTTGAGTCATGGCGTTCACTTTTATCGTACGTAAAGCGCGCAATGATACGGGTTTTGCGTGACGGGTGCTATCTTCGGCGAAAATAAAAGGCTGGGCTATGCTTAGTGGCAGTAACTGACTGTTAAGGCATAGAAAAATGAAAGCATTTGATCTCCAGCGGATGGCGTTTGATAAAGTTCCTCCTGAATTTCTGGGCGAAGTGGCGCTGCGCAGCCTGTATACCTTCGTCCTCGTCTTCCTGTTTCTTAAAATCACCGGCCGCCGCGGCGTGCGGCAGATGTCGCTCTTTGAGGTGTTGATCATCCTGACGCTGGGCTCGGCGGCGGGGGACGTCGCCTTTTATGACGATGTGCCGATGGTGCCGGTGTTTATCGTTTTTGTCTCACTAGCGCTACTTTACCGTCTTGTCATGTGGCTGATGTCGAAAAGCGAAAAGCTGGAAGATCTGCTTGAAGGGAAGCCTGTCGTTATCGTCGAGGACGGACAGCTGGCCTGGGAAAATTTACAAAGCGCCAATATGACCGAGTTTGAGTTCTTTATGGAGCTTCGCCTGAACAGCGTTGAACAGCTCGGACAGGTGCGTCTGGCGATCATGGAAACCAACGGGCAGATCAGCGTCTATTACTATTCTGACGACGAGGTGAAGCCGGGGCTGTGTATCCTGCCGGATATGCTGATCGAGCGTTTCAGAACCGTACCGGAATCAGGCGAGTATGCTTGCGTACAATGTAGCCATGTTGTCGCGATGCAGCCGGGGGATCGTCAATTATGCCCCCGCTGTGCAAATCCGGAATGGACGAAGGTTAGCCGGGCCAAACGCATCACCTGACAGCCATTTTGTCGGTTTTGTCTTAGCGAGGCGGCAGATTGTTTTGTGTGACGCGGGGCACATTTAACGGGTCATAAGTTTTAGACATTGCGGCGCGTGTCACTGAATGATAAAACCGATATCCACAGTTATAACTTATGGCTTTTAGCGTGGTGAGGGGAAATGGCTCAAGTCTTTAATTTCAGTTCAGGTCCGGCAATGTTACCGGCAGACGTACTTAAACAGGCTCAACAGGAACTCTGTGACTGGAACGGTCTCGGTACGTCGGTGATGGAAATCAGCCACCGTGGTAAAGAGTTTATTCAGGTGGCGGAAGAGGCAGAAAAGGATTTTCGCGATCTGCTGAATATTCCCTCGAACTACAAAGTATTGTTCTGTCACGGCGGTGGACGCGGCCAGTTTGCAGGCGTTCCGCTGAATATCCTCGGTGACAAAACGACGGCTGACTACGTTGACGCGGGTTACTGGGCAGCAAGCGCTGTTAAAGAAGCGCATAAATACTGCACGCCGAATGTTATCGACGCCAAAGTAACCGTTGACGGTCTGCGCGCCGTGAAGCCAATGAGCGAGTGGCAGCTTTCCGATAACGCAGCGTATCTGCACTACTGCCCGAACGAAACCATTGACGGGATTGCCATCGACGAGACGCCAAACTTCGGCAGCGATGTCGTGGTTGCCGCCGACTTCTCCTCCACCATTCTGTCTGCGCCAATTGATGTCAGCCGCTACGGTGTTATCTATGCGGGCGCGCAGAAAAATATCGGCCCGGCCGGTTTGACTATCGTCGTCGTGCGTGAGGACCTGCTGGGTAAAGCGCATAAATCCTGTCCGTCGATTCTCGATTACACCGTGCTGAACGATAACGATTCGATGTTCAATACCCCACCAACGTTTGCCTGGTATCTCTCCGGCCTGGTCTTCAAATGGCTGAAGCAAAACGGCGGCGTGGCGCAGATGGACAAGGTCAATCAGCAGAAAGCTGAACTCCTGTATGGCGTGATCGACAAGAGCGATTTCTACCGCAACGATGTGGCGAAAGCTAACCGTTCCCGCATGAACGTGCCGTTCCAGCTGGCGGACAGCAGCCTGGACAAAGTGTTCCTGGAAGAGTCCTTCGCGGCAGGCCTGCATGCGCTCAAAGGTCACCGTGTCGTTGGCGGCATGCGTGCCTCCATCTATAACGCGATGCCGCTGGAAGGCGTTAAAGCCCTGACGGATTTCATGATCGACTTCGAACGTCGTCACGGTTAATTTGCTGTTTTTCACCCCCGCAGCGTCCCTGCGGGGTTTTTATTATGTTGAGTTGAGAGTTTAGTTTTCATGGAATCCCTGACGTTACAACCTATCGCGCGGGTAGATGGCACCATTAATCTGCCTGGTTCAAAAAGTGTCTCGAACCGCGCTCTGCTGCTGGCAGCTCTGGCAAACGGCACCACCGTCCTCACAAACCTGCTGGACAGCGATGACGTGCGCCATATGCTCAATGCGCTGAAAGCGTTGGGCGTTCATTACACTCTCTCCGACGATCGTACCCGCTGCGAAGTGACCGGCAACGGCGACGCGCTGCGCTCGGGCGAAGAGCTTGAGCTGTTTTTGGGCAACGCGGGTACCGCGATGCGTCCGCTGGCGGCGGCCCTGTGCCTGGGTAGCAACAACATTGTGCTGACCGGCGAGCCGCGCATGAAAGAGCGTCCGATTGGTCACCTTGTGGATGCTTTGCGTCAGGGCGGCGCGCAGGTTGAGTATCTTGAGCAGGAAAACTATCCGCCACTGCGTCTGCGCGGCGGTTTTACCGGCGGTCACGTCGAGGTGGACGGCAGCGTCTCCAGCCAGTTCCTGACGGCACTGCTGATGACCGCGCCGCTGGCACCGCTGGATACGGTTATCACAATTAAAGGTGAGCTGGTCTCCAAACCGTACATTGATATCACGCTGCACCTGATGAAAACCTTCGGCGTTGAGGTGGAAAACCAGTCCTATCAGCGCTTCGTGTTGCGCGGGGCGCAGCAGTACCAGTCTCCGGGCAACTACCTGGTTGAAGGGGATGCGTCATCCGCGTCCTACTTCCTTGCCGCGGGTGCGATTAAAGGCGGCACGGTAAAAGTGACCGGTATTGGCCGTAACAGCGTGCAGGGCGACATCCGTATTGCGGACGTGCTGGAAAAAATGGGCGCCATTGTCACCTGGGGCGATGACTTCATCTCCTGTACCCACGGTGAGCTGAACGCCATCGACATGGACATGAACCATATCCCGGATGCGGCGATGACCATTGCCACGGCGGCGCTGTTTGCCAAAGGCACTACCACGCTGCGTAACATCTACAACTGGCGCGTAAAAGAGACGGACCGCCTGTTCGCGATGGCGACCGAGCTGCGAAAAGTCGGTGCCGAGGTGGAAGAGGGCGAAGACTACATTCGCGTGACCCCTCCGGCAAAACTGCAGTTTGCGGAAATCGGCACCTACAACGATCACCGCATGGCGATGTGCTTCTCGCTGGTGGCGTTGTCAGACACGCCGGTTACTATTCTTGATCCGAAATGTACGGCGAAAACCTTCCCGGACTACTTCGAACAGCTGGCACGCATTAGCACGCTGGCCTGATAACGTATTGCCGCATCGCCCGATGCGGCATTTCCTTACGCTTCATTACGAACACCTCCGCTCATTTCTTCTACACTCTGCTTCAATCATTCCGTAATTTGCACGCAAAGGTAACAGTTGCGCACGTTGGCGCGTATAATGCGCGGCGTTCATATAAACGGTATGCCTTATTTAAGGAGAAAAAGATGACGGCAGTTGCCCCGGTAATCACCATTGATGGGCCGAGTGGCGCAGGGAAAGGTACTCTGTGCAAAGCGATGGCGGAAGCATTGCAATGGCATCTTTTAGATTCGGGAGCAATCTATCGCGTGCTGGCGCTGGCCGCGCTGCATCACCATGTGGATGTCGCGTCTGAAGAAGCGCTGGTTCCGCTGGCTGCGCATCTGGATGTGCGTTTCGTATCGACCGATGGCAACCTGGAAGTCATCCTTGAAGGGGAAGACGTGAGCGGCGAAATCCGTACGCAGGAAGTGGCTAATGCGGCCTCTCAGGTCGCTGCGTTCCCGCGCGTTCGTGAGGCGCTGTTACGTCGTCAGCGCGCTTTCCGTGAAGCCCCGGGGCTGATCGCTGACGGACGCGATATGGGAACGGTGGTATTCCCTGATGCGCCAGTGAAAATTTTCCTTGACGCCTCTTCGGAAGAACGTGCTCAACGCCGCATGCTTCAGTTGCAGGAAAAGGGGTTTAGTGTTAACTTTGATCGCCTTTTATCCGAGATAAAAGAGCGCGATGACCGCGATCGTAACCGCGCCGTCGCCCCACTTGTTCCTGCAGAAGATGCATTAGTTCTGGATTCAACCAGTTTAACTATTGAGCAAGTGATTGAAAAAGCGCTACAATATGCGCGCCAAAAACTGGCACTCGCGTAATCGCGACCGATTTAGCAGTACCCCCGCTGCAATGGATTGACGGCGGGTATGTGAAACAACCCCATCCGGCACGGAGCCAGGTGGACGTTAATATTAA
>OGSH01000798.1_pt1 | contig 8624 bp, 6 predicted proteins | sample 1573821 | NCBI WGS metagenome assembly OGSH01 (sample SAMN03295845, study PRJEB24534) | human gut metagenome | isolation source: fecal sample 5 from infant 6 | host: Homo sapiens | place: USA: Pittsburgh, PA | collected 2014-07 | reverse complement strand
CCGTTTCGTGCCGATCAGGTCATGAAGTGGATGTACCACTATTGCAGCGACAACTTTGATGACATGACTGACATCAATAAGGTGCTGCGTAACAAGCTGAAAGAAGTGGCTGAAATTCGCGCCCCGGAAGTGGTGGAAGAGCAGCGTTCTTCTGACGGTACGATCAAATGGGCTATCGCTGTTGGCGATCAGCGCGTTGAAACGGTGTATATCCCGGAAGACGATCGTGCGACCCTGTGTGTTTCTTCACAGGTCGGTTGCGCATTAGAGTGTAAATTCTGCTCTACGGCGCAACAGGGCTTTAACCGTAACCTGCGGGTATCGGAGATCATTGGTCAGGTCTGGCGCGCGGCGAAAATCGTCGGCGCGGTCAAAGCAACGGGCGTGCGTCCTATCACCAACGTGGTGATGATGGGGATGGGTGAGCCGCTGCTCAACCTGACCAACGTAGTGCCGGCGATGGAAATCATGCTGGATGACTTCGGTTTTGGGTTGTCCAAGCGTCGCGTCACGCTCTCCACCTCGGGCGTTGTCCCTGCGCTGGATAAGCTGGGTGATATGATTGACGTCGCGCTGGCGATTTCTCTGCATGCGCCGAACGATGAAATTCGTGACGAAATTGTACCGATCAACAAAAAGTACAATATCGAAACATTCCTTGGCGCGGTTCGTCGTTATCTGGAGAAATCCAACGCTAACCAGGGCCGTGTGACCATTGAGTATGTGATGTTAGATCACATCAATGATGGCACTGAACACGCGCATCAGCTGGCAGAACTGCTGAAAGATACGCCGTGTAAGATCAACCTGATCCCGTGGAACCCGTTCCCGGGCGCGCCGTATGGCCGTAGTTCTAACAGCCGTATCGATCGTTTCTCCAAAGTGTTGATGAGCTATGGTTTCACCACCATTGTGCGTAAAACACGTGGCGATGACATCGATGCAGCCTGTGGTCAGTTGGCGGGCGACGTTATCGACCGTACCAAGCGTACTTTGCGTAAGCGTATGCAGGGCGACGCTATCGACATTAAGACCGTTTGATGTTGGCGCACTACGGTATAATTCCTGTACCGTAGTGCAACGTAAGCCATATGAGGTTTTTTGTTGTCGTCGTCAGGTCAATAATAACGGTGCGTTTTTGTCGACTTTAAGGCAGTATGTAACGGCGTAACAAGTGTTTAGCCCTCAGGTTTACGCCGTTTTGTCATTGATAGTCTGACCGTTTTATACTGTCTGACGAAGGTTAACTGACCAGATGTTTCGCGGTGTGGGTGAGCATTGTGGCTCGCCGGCATCAGAACCCAAATATTACGCAGCTGTAGCGAATGAATACTGAAGCCACGCACGACAAAAATGAAACACTATCCACCGGCATTCGTCTGCGCAATGCCCGTGAACAACTCGGATTCAGCCAGCAGGCAGTCGCGGAGCGACTTTGCCTGAAGGTCTCCACGGTACGCGATATTGAAGAAGATAAGGCGCCAGCCGATCTCGCTTCAACATTCCTGCGCGGGTATATCCGTTCTTATGCGCGTCTGGTGCATATTCCTGAAGAAGAACTGTTGCCAGGGCTGGAAAAACAGGCTCCGATTCGTCCTGCCAAAGTCGCACCGATGCAGAGCTTCTCGCTCGGTAAGCGTCGTAAGAAACGCGACGGCTGGTTAATGACCTTTACCTGGCTGGTACTGTTTGTCGTTGTCGGACTGACTGGCGCCTGGTGGTGGCAGAACCATAAAGCGCAGCAGGAAGAGATCACCACCATGGCCGATCAATCCTCCGCTGAGTTGAATGCCGGTAAAGAGGGTGCGCAGAATGTACCGTTAGATACCAGCGCTGCAGCAAGCCCGGATACCACGTCGGCTGCTGAAAATGGCGCGGTAACGGATTCAGCGCCAGCGCAACAAGATACCGCAGCGGTTCAGGCCCCGGCTGCTGATGCGCAACAAAACGCCGTCGTTGCCCCTTCTCAGGCTAACGTCGATACTGCAACCGCAGCGCCAGCTACCGCGGCACCGTTGCCGACCGATCAGGCAGGTGTGACTATACCTGCAGCCGATCCTAACACGCTGGTGATGAACTTTACCGCCGATTGCTGGCTGGAAGTCACCGATGCGACCGGTAAAAAACTGTTCAGCGGGATGCAGCGTAAAGATGGCAATCTGAATTTGACCGGTCAGGCACCGTACAAACTGAAGATTGGTGCTCCGGCGGCAGTGCAGATTCAGTTCCAGGGTAAACCTGTCGATCTGAGTCGTTTTATCAGAACTAACCAGGTTGCGCGTCTGACCGTTAATGCCGAACAATCACCGGCTCAGTAACAGACGGCAATGCGGGAGATTTTTTAATGCATAACCAGGCTCCAATTCAACGTAGAAAATCGACACGCATTTACGTTGGGAACGTGCCGATCGGCGATGGTGCGCCCATCGCCGTACAGTCTATGACTAATACGCGTACCACGGACGTGGAAGCGACGGTTAATCAGATCAAAGCGCTGGAACGCGTAGGCGCAGACATTGTTCGTGTCTCTGTACCGACAATGGATGCCGCAGAAGCCTTCAAGCTTATCAAACAGCAGGTTAACGTCCCGCTGGTTGCCGATATACACTTCGACTATCGTATCGCACTGAAGGTGGCGGAATACGGCGTTGATTGCCTGCGTATTAACCCAGGTAATATCGGCAGTGAAGAGCGTATTCGCATGGTGGTGGATTGCGCTCGTGATAAAAATATTCCTATCCGTATCGGCGTCAACGCCGGATCGCTGGAAAAAGATCTGCAGGAAAAATACGGTGAACCGACGCCTCAGGCGCTGCTGGAATCCGCGATGCGCCACGTGGATCACCTCGATCGTCTGAACTTCGATCAATTCAAAGTTAGTGTTAAAGCATCTGACGTTTTCCTCGCCGTAGAATCCTATCGCCTGCTGGCGAAACAGATCGATCAACCGCTGCATCTGGGGATCACCGAAGCTGGTGGCCTGCGTAGTGGTTCGGTGAAGTCCGCGATCGGCCTTGGCCTGCTGTTATCTGAAGGGATCGGCGATACGCTGCGTGTTTCTCTGGCGGCCGATCCGGTGGAAGAGATCAAAGTTGGTTTCGATATCCTGAAATCGCTGCGCATTCGCGCGCGCGGGATCAACTTCATCGCTTGCCCAACCTGTTCACGTCAGGAGTTTGACGTTATCGGTACGGTTAACGCGCTGGAGCAACGCCTGGAGGATATCATTACGCCAATGGACGTTTCGATCATCGGCTGCGTAGTAAACGGCCCTGGTGAAGCGCTGGTTTCTACGCTGGGCGTGACGGGCGGTAACAAGAAAAGCGGCCTGTATGAAGACGGCGTGCGTAAGGACAGACTCGATAACGACGACATGATTACGCAGCTTGAAGCCCGCATTCGTGCCAAAGCAAGTATTCTGGACGAAGCGCGTCGTATCGACGTGCAGCAGCTTGAAAAATAACAACGTGATGGGAAGCGGCATGCTTCCCGTGTATGATTGAACCCGCATGGCGCCCGCATTGTTCGGGTTAGCGCTGAGGGTTCATTTTTATATTCATAAAGAGAATAAACGTGGCAAAAAACATTCAAGCCATTCGCGGCATGAACGATTATCTGCCTGGCGAAACCGCCATCTGGCAGCGCATTGAAGGCACACTGAAGCAGGTGCTCGGCAGCTACGGTTACAGCGAAATCCGTTTGCCGATTGTAGAGCAGACCCCGTTATTCAAACGCGCGATCGGTGAAGTCACCGACGTGGTTGAAAAAGAGATGTATACCTTTGAGGACCGTAATGGCGACAGCCTGACGTTGCGTCCTGAAGGGACTGCGGGCTGCGTACGCGCCGGCATCGAACATGGTCTCCTGTACAATCAGGAACAGCGTCTGTGGTATATCGGGCCGATGTTCCGCCACGAACGTCCGCAGAAAGGACGCTATCGTCAATTCCATCAGCTGGGTGTCGAAGTGTTTGGCCTGCAAGGCCCGGACATCGATGCGGAACTGATTATGCTGACCGCTCGCTGGTGGCGCGCGCTGGGTATTTCTCAGCATGTCAGCCTGGAGCTGAACTCAATCGGTTCGCTTGAAGCCCGCGCTAACTACCGTGATGCGCTGGTTGCCTACCTGGAACTGCACAAAGAGAAACTGGACGAAGACTGCAAGCGCCGTATGTACACCAACCCGCTGCGCGTTCTCGACTCCAAAAACCCGGAAGTGCAGGCGCTGCTCAACGACGCGCCTGCACTGGGCGACTATCTGGATGACGACTCGCGCGAGCACTTCGCGGGTTTGTGCAAACTGCTGGAGTCCGCAGGCATTGCTTACACCGTCAATCAGCGTCTGGTTCGTGGCCTTGATTACTACAACCGCACCGTATTTGAGTGGGTCACCAGCAGCCTGGGCTCTCAGGGTACCGTGTGTGCCGGTGGTCGTTACGACGGTCTGGTAGAGCAACTTGGCGGTCGTGCAACGCCTGCCGTGGGCTTTGCTATGGGTCTGGAACGACTTGTTTTGTTAGTTCAGGCAGTTAATCCGGAATTTAACGCAGATCCTGTTGTCGATATATACCTGGTCGCTTCAGGGGCGGACACGCAGTCGGCAGCAATGACGCTTGCAGAACGTCTGCGCGATGAAGTTCCTGGTGTGAAACTGATGACAAACCACGGTGGCGGCAACTTTAAGAAACAGTTTGCCCGTGCCGATAAGTGGGGCGCCCGCGTTGCACTGGTACTGGGCGAGTCCGAAGTGGCTGACGGTACTGTTGTAGTGAAGGATTTGCGCTCTGGTGAGCAAACGGCAGTAGCGCAGGATAGCGTTGCCGCGCATTTGCGCACTTTACTGGGCTAAGGAGAAGGACAGCGTGGAAATTTACGAGAACGAACACGACCAGGTTGATGCGGTAAAACGCTTCTTTGCTGAAAACGGCAAGGCGCTGGCTGTTGGGATCATTTTAGGGGTTGGCGCGCTGGTTGGTTGGCGTTACTGGACCAGCCATCAGACGGAGTCCGCACGCTCTGCTTCTCTGGCGTATCAAAATACGGTGACTGCGGTTAGCGCGGGTAAACCGGACAGCATTCCTGCCGCTGAGAAATTTGCTGCAGAGAATAAAAATACCTATGGCGCGCTGGCTTCACTGGAACTGGCGCAGCAGTTTGTTGACCAAAATGAACTTGAGAAAGCCGCAAGCCAGCTGCAACAAGGCTTGGCTGCGACCAGCGATGAAAATCTCAAAGCAGTGATAAACCTGCGTCTGGCTCGTGTTCAGGTTCAGCTTAAACAGGCTGATACCGCGCTGAAAACACTCGAAACCATTAAAGGTGAAGGGTGGGCGGCCATTGTTGCCGATCTGCGTGGTGAAGCGTTGCTGAGTAAAGGCGACAAACAAGGTGCGCGTAGCGCATGGGAAGCGGGTGTGAAAAGCGATGCCTCTCCTGCTCTGAGCGAAATGATGCAGATGAAAATCAATAATTTGTCCATCTGAGAGGGACCCGATGCAATTGCGTAAATTACTTCTGCCAGGGCTGCTTTCCGTTACCCTATTGAGCGGCTGTTCACTGTTTAGTGGCGAAGAAGATGTCGTTAAGATGTCCCCATTACCGGTGGTTGAAAACCAGTTTACTCCGTCTACGGAATGGAGCACCTCTGTAGGAAACGGTATTGGTGATTTCTATTCCAATCTTCATCCTGCGCTGGCGGATAACGTTGTCTATGCAGCCTCTCGCGCTGGTGTAGTTAAAGCGTTGAACGCAGGCGACGGCAAAGAAGTCTGGTCTGTGAATCTGGGTGAGAAAGATGGCTGGTTCTCCCGTGCATCTGCACAGCTTTCTGGCGGTGTCACCGTGTCCGGCGGTCATGTTTACATTGGCAGCGAAAAAGCACAAGTTTATGCGCTGAACACCAGTGACGGTACTACCGCATGGCAGACGAAAGTCGCTGGTGAAGCGCTGTCTCGTCCTGTTGTGAGCGATGGCGTGGTATTGATCCACACCAGCAACGGTCAGCTGCAGGCCTTAAACGAAGCTGACGGCGCCATCAAATGGACCGTTAACCTCGACATGCCTTCTCTTTCTCTGCGTGGCGAATCCGCTCCGGCAACCGCCTTTGGCGCAGCTATTGTTGGCGGTGATAACGGTCGCGTAAGCGCCGTGCTGATGCAGCAGGGCCAGATGATTTGGCAGCAGCGTATCTCTCAGGCGACAGGCCCAACGGAAATCGATCGTCTGAGCGACGTTGATACCACGCCGGTTATCGTCAATGGCGTTGTTTACGCGCTGGCTTATAATGGTAACCTGACGGCGTTGGATCTGCGCAGTGGTCAGATCATGTGGAAACGCGAACTGGGCTCGGTGAATGATTTCATCGTCGACGGTAACCGTATCTACCTGGTTGACCAGAACGACCGCGTGCTGGCACTGACCACTGATGGCGGCGTGACGCTGTGGACGCAAAGCGATCTGCTGCACCGTCTGCTGACGTCCCCGGTATTGTATAACGGCAATCTGGTCGTCGGTGATAGCGAAGGCTACCTGCACTGGATCAACGTTGACGATGGCCGTTTTGTTGCCCAGCAGAAAGTTGACAGCTCAGGTTTCCTGACCGAGCCGGTCTCTGCTGATGGTAAACTGCTGATCCAGGCGAAAGACGGTACGCTGTACTCTATTACGCGTTAATCGTCGCGGCCGCTCGCTTTGAAAAACGGCTCCTGGTGCAGGGGCCGTTTTACTGTTTTTAACAACGGAGCAAACAATGTGCCCGTTGTCTGATGATTTTTTAAATGAGGCTTTAAACATGGTACCTGTGGTCGCGCTTGTCGGGCGCCCTAACGTTGGCAAATCCACGTTATTTAACCGTCTAACTCGCACCCGAGATGCGCTGGTTGCGGATTTCCCGGGTCTGACTCGTGACCGTAAGTACGGTCGTGCGGAAATTGAAGGCCGCGAGTTTATCTGTATTGATACCGGCGGTATTGATGGCACCGAAGACGGTGTTGAAACCCGTATGGCGGAACAGTCGCTGTTGGCTATTGAAGAAGCGGACGTTGTGCTGTTCATGGTGGACGCGCGTGCTGGCCTGATGCCAGCGGATGCAGCTATTGCGAAACATCTGCGCTCGCGCCAGAAACCGACATTCCTGGTAGCCAACAAAACTGACGGACTCGATCCTGACCAGGCGGTTGTTGATTTCTACTCTCTGGGTCTGGGTGAAATTTATCCGATCGCGGCGTCCCATGGTCGTGGCGTTCTCAGCCTGCTGGAGCATGTTCTGCTGCCGTGGATGGATGACGTTGCTCCGCAGGAAGAAGTTGACGAAGACGCGGAATACTGGGCGCAGCTGGAAGCCAAAGAAAATGGCGAAGAAGAGCCTGAAGATGATTTTAATCCGCAGGATTTGCCGATCAAACTGGCGATCGTGGGTCGCCCGAACGTAGGTAAGTCCACACTTACTAACCGTATTCTTGGCGAAGATCGTGTGGTGGTTTACGACATGCCGGGGACCACGCGTGACAGTATTTATATTCCGATGCAGCGCGATGAGCGCGAATATGTGCTTATCGATACCGCGGGCGTGCGTAAGCGCGGCAAAATTACCGAAGCGGTAGAAAAATTCTCAGTTATCAAAACGCTGCAGGCGATTGAAGATGCCAACGTGGTGATGTTGGTGATTGACGCGCGCGAAGGGATTTCCGATCAGGACCTGTCGTTGCTGGGCTTTATCCTCAACAGTGGGCGCTCACTTGTTATCGTTGTGAACAAGTGGGATGGTCTGACGCAGGAAGTAAAAGAGCAGGTCAAAGAGACGCTGGACTTCCGTCTGGGCTTTATTGATTTTGCACGCGTACACTTTATCTCTGCGCTGCACGGCAGCGGTGTGGGTAATCTGTTTGAATCGGTCCGTGAAGCTTATGACAGCTCCACCCGTCGCGTGAGCACCGCGATGCTGACGCGCATTATGACCATGGCAGTAGAAGATCATCAGCCGCCACTGGTGCGTGGTCGTCGTGTGAAGCTGAAATACGCCCACGCGGGCGGTTATAACCCGCCAATCGTGGTGATTCACGGCAACCAGGTCAAAGACCTGCCGGATTCCTACAAGCGTTATCTGATGAACTATTTCCGCAAATCTCTGGACGTAATGGGGACGCCGATCCGTATTCAGTTCAAAGAAGGGGAAAACCCGTTTGCCAACAAACGCAATACGCTGACTCCGACTCAGATGCGTAAACGTAAGCGTTTGATTAAACACATTAAAAAAAGCAAGTAATCGTTGCTAATGTAGATGAAAACCCGCGCTTGTCGCGGGTTTTTTTTCGTTATTCCAACGTCAACCTCAGCCCGCGCAATGTCAATCACTATTCGTTTTTTACCAAGTTTAAATCTAAGAAAGTAGACAATTGTCGAGTTTTCATCTTAAAGTCCCCCGGTTGGTACTAGACAAAACTACTGCCAGGTTATCAAATGGTTAAATAAATCTTCGCCGCATGTAAAAAATCGACCAGCTACGTAACTGGTCGGCGTACATCGCGGTGTTTACACGCACGACGACATAACTTTCGGGAGAATTATGCAATCCTCTGTTAATCAAAAAGAAAGCCGAACTTTCTTCGGTCATCCTTATCCGCTCGG
>OGSH01000780.1_pt1 | contig 8999 bp, 9 predicted proteins | sample 1573821 | NCBI WGS metagenome assembly OGSH01 (sample SAMN03295845, study PRJEB24534) | human gut metagenome | isolation source: fecal sample 5 from infant 6 | host: Homo sapiens | place: USA: Pittsburgh, PA | collected 2014-07 | reverse complement strand
GGAGCTACCGCAGTTCAGAACCAGTACTAACTTACTCGACATGGAAGTACCTATTTATGATACGTGGCTAAAAAAACGTCAGGGAGTCATAGAGCGTAGCGCATGATGACACCGACGTTTATGATTAACATCATGCGCCATGGTCTTTTTGGGCACGATGGAATAAATACCTTTGAGTCTATGTCATTTTGCGTATTTTTCAGCCAATGGCATACTATGTGTCAATTTGACGACTCAATGATTTTGGACTAAAGGCCTTACAGGCCGGCACAGGATACCTGAATGTGGGTATCAAAGACAAAATGTTTTGAACGATGTCCCTTGTAGTTGTTGTTTTGCACAAATTTTTTAATTTTTATATGTGAAGTTGAGGTAACCGCCATGTCGACACCGGATAATCGTTCCGTCAATTTTTTTAGCTTGTTTCGCCGGGGGCAGCACTACGCGAAGACGTGGCCAATGGAAAAGCGCCTCGCGCCCGTGTTTGTAGAGAACCGTGTGATCCGTATGACACGTTACGCAATCCGTTTTATGCCGCCTATCGCCGTCTTCACCTTATGCTGGCAAATTGCGCTAGGGGGACAGTTGGGACCGGCCGTGGCGACCGCGCTGTTTGCGCTCAGCCTGCCGATGCAGGGCATGTGGTGGCTGGGTAAACGTTCCGTAACGCCGCTGCCGCCTTCAATACTCAACTGGTTCTACGAAGTTCGGGGTAAATTGCAAGAAGCCGGACAGGCGCTCTCTCCGGTAGAAGGAAAGCCGGATTACCAGGCGCTGGCTGACACGCTTAAGCGCGCCTTCAAACAACTGGATAAAACTTTCCTTGATGATTTGTAATTGACCCCTGATTACGCATATAAAAGAAGGCACAAGATGCCTTCTTTTTTTTCATCGCAGTAGTAGTGATACAGGAGTCCCAAATGGAAATGACCAACGCTCAACGTCTGATTTTGTCGAATCAGTACAAAATGATGACTATGCTCGACCCAACTAACGCCGAGCGTTATCGTCGTTTGCAAACGATTATTGAACGCGGTTACGGCTTGCAGATGCGTGAGCTGGATCGTGAGTTTGGTGAACTGACGGAAGAAACCTGTCGTACGATTATCGATATTATGGAGATGTATCACGCATTACATGTGTCCTGGACTAATCTTAAGGATGCACAGGCTATTGATGAGCGCCGCGTGACTTTCCTCGGTTTTGACGCCGCAACGGAAGCCCGTTTCCTCGGATACGTTCGCTTTATGGTGAATGTGGAAGGTCGCTATACCCACTTTGATGCGGGTACGCATGGCTTCAACGCCCAGACCCCGATGTGGGAAAAATATCAGCGTATGTTGAATGTCTGGCACTCTTGCCCGCGCCAGTATCACCTGAGCGCGAATGAAATTAACCAAATCATTAATGCCTGAGGGGGCGAGCGTGCAGTGCAAAGGTTTTCTGTTTGATCTGGATGGAACGCTGGTCGATTCCTTACCCGCAGTAGAGCGTGCGTGGTGCAACTGGGCCGATCGTTTTGGCCTCGATCACGCCGAGGTGCTCGGCTTTATTCATGGCAAGCAGGCCATTACCTCCCTGCGACACTTTATGGTGGGCAAATCTGAGGCAGAGATCGCCGCGGAGTTTACCCGTCTGGAGCAGATCGAAGCGACAGAAACCGCCGGGATCACTGCGCTGCCTGGGGCTGTTGATTTACTCAACCATCTCAATAAAGCGGGTATTCCATGGGCGATTGTGACCTCAGGCTCTATGCCGGTCGCACGGGCGCGCCATCGTGTTGCTGGGCTTCCTGCTCCTGAAGTGTTTGTCACCGCCGAGCGGGTAAAAAGAGGGAAACCAGAGCCAGACGCGTATCTGTTAGGCGCTCAGCTTCTGGGCCTGGCGCCGCAGGAATGTGCCGTGGTGGAAGATGCCCCCGCCGGGGTGCTTTCAGGACTGGCAGCTGGGTGTCATGTCATCGCGGTCAACGCGCCAACTGATACGCCGCGTCTGGACGAGGTTGATTTTTCGCTGACCAGTCTGGAACATATTTCTGTGACCAAACAACCCAACGGAAATGTGGTCGTTATAAGAAATACCTGATCATGATTTAGCCCCAGATTGTTGGGGCTTTTTTATGGCAGAATCAGTCCATCCCTCTCATTTAACAAGGATATGTTGTGAACGGTGAATTGATATGGGTTCTCTCATTGCTGGCGATTGCCGTCGTCTTGTTTGCAACTGGCAGAGTGCGTATGGACGCGATCGCTTTGCTGGTCATTATTGCCTTTGTTCTGAGTGGAACATTGAGCATCACAGAGGCTTTTTCAGGGTTCAGCGATCCTAACGTTATTTTGATAGCGGCTTTATTCATTATCGGTGACGGCCTCGTGCGTACCGGTGTGGCGACAGTAATGGGCGCCTGGCTGGTGAAGGTCGCCGGTAGCAGTGAAGTCAAAATGCTGGTGTTGCTGATGATAACCGTAGCTGGTCTCGGTGCATTCATGAGTTCGACCGGTGTGGTCGCCATCTTTATTCCGGTTGTCTTAAGTGTTTCCATGCGCATGGAAATTTCCCCTTCACGCCTGATGATGCCGCTAAGTTTTGCCGGCTTGATAAGCGGCATGATGACGCTGGTGGCAACGCCGCCAAACCTGGTCGTCAACAGTGAACTGTTACGTGAAGGACTTAATGGTTTTAGCTTTTTTAGCGTAACCCCACTGGGATTGGTGGTGTTGGTACTTGGCATAATTTATATGCTGGTGATGCGTTTTATGCTGAAGGGTGAAGACTCCGGGCAGCCGGGCGACGGCTGGAAGCGCCGGACCTTTCGCGATCTGATTAAAGAATATCGCCTGACCGGGCGCGCGCGTCGCCTGGCGATTCGCCCGGGTTCTCCTATGATAGGCCAGCGTCTGGACGACCTGAAACTGCGTGAGCGCTACGGGGCAAACGTGATTGGCGTGGAGCGCTGGCGTCGCTTTCGTCGCGTGATCGTTGACGTAAACGGGGTTTCTGAGTTTCGTGCTCGTGACGTATTGCTGATTGATATGTCTGCGGCCGATGTCGACCTGCGTGAATTTTGCGCTGAGCAACTGTTGGAACCGATGGTGCTGCGTGGAGAATACTTCTCCGAGCAGGCGCTTGATGTGGGCATGGCCGAAATCTCTCTGATCCCTGAGTCGGAATTGATCGGCAAAACGGTACGGGAAATCGCTTTTCGTACGCGTTACGGGCTGAATGTCGTTGGGCTGAAGCGCGATGGTACGGCGCTGGCCGGGGCGGTGGTTGATGAGCCGCTGTTGATGGGCGATATCATTTTAGTGGTGGGCAACTGGAAGCTGATCACGCTGCTTGGACAAAAAGGGCGCGATTTTGTGGTGCTAAATATGCCTGTGGAAGTCAGTGAAGCTTCTCCGGCGCACAGCCAGGCGCCGCATGCGATTTTCTGTCTGGTACTGATGGTCGCGTTAATGCTCACAGATGAAATCCCTAATACGGTTGCCGCGATTATCGCTTGTTTGCTGATGGGAAAATTCCGCTGCATCGATGCCGAAAGCGCCTACAAAGCCATTCACTGGCCAAGCATTATTTTGATTGTCGGGATGATGCCTTTTGCGCTGGCATTACAGAAAACGGGCGGCGTCGATCTGGTGGTGAAAGGGCTAATGGACGTTGGTGGTGGGTACGGCCCGTATATGATGCTGGGCTGCCTGTTCGTGCTGTGCGCGACCATTGGGTTATTTATCTCTAACACCGCGACGGCGGTACTGATGGCGCCGATTGCGCTGGCGGCGGCAAAGTCGATGGGCGTTTCGCCGTATCCGTTTGCGATGGTGATTGCGATGGCGGCTTCCGCAGCCTTTATGACGCCAGTGTCTTCACCGGTAAACACACTGGTGCTCGGGCCGGGTAACTACAGCTTTAGCGACTTCCTGAAGATTGGCGTACCGTTTACGGTGATTGTCATGGCAGTGTGCGTGGTGATGATCCCGATGCTGTTTCCGTTTTGACCGCCGCAGTAAACGCCTGATGGCGCTGCGCTTATCAGGCCTACGGATATCACGTTATCTGTAGGCCGGATAAGGCGTTAGACGCCATCCGGCAAAATCGTTTAAAGCGGTGAATCCTGGCTGATTTCATCTAATGAAAGGTGAAAGCTTGGGACAAACACGTCCATAAAGTAGTCCATCTCTTCGCTGCGTCGTGACTCCAGCGTTTTTTCCAGACGTGTTTTCGCCAGCAGAAATTCGTTGTTACCGGCGGAGAGTTCTTCCAGGCACTTCAGATAGGCGCACAGGGCATCGGCCTGTTTAACAATCGATCTTTCTTCTTCACTTAAGGCATGTTCATCAATGAGCGGTGCAAAAATATCACGTAACTCATCGGGAACCATATCGACCAGTTTTTGCTGGGCAATTTTCTCTATCGCTTTATATTCCTGAGCAATCTGCGAGTTGAAATATTTCACTGGGGTAGGAAGATCGCCGGTTAACACCTCTGACGCATCGTGATACATCGCCAGCAGGGCAATACGCTCAGCATTTACCTGACCACCAAATTTACGGTTTTTGATCGCGGCCAGCGCATGAGCAACCATAGCGACCTGCAGACTGTGTTCGGACACGTTTTCGGTGCGCACGTTGCGCATCAGCGGCCAGCGGTTAATGAGTTTCAGACGGGAGAGGTGGGCAAAAAAGTGGCTCTGCTTCATAACGACCCTTACTCAGTGACTTCAGTAACGGTATTTTGCGCAGAGAGTGCTACCGGATGCAAACCCGGTAGCACTTTGCGTGGTTACAGCTGGCGATACCCTGACAGGAAACGCTCAAATTTACTCAACGACATTTCGATATCATCAATTCGCGGCAGCGTAACGATGCGGAAATGATCCGGCCACGGCCAGTTGAATGCCGTCCCCTGGACCAGCAGTACTTTTTCCTGCAACAGGAAGTCGAGCACCATCTTCTGGTCGTCATGAATATTGAAGCGCTTGGCGTCAATTTTCGGGAACATATACAGTGCACCGCGCGGTTTTACGCAAGAGACGCCAGGAATATCATTGAGCAGTTCCCAGGCGCGGTTACGTTGCTCATACAGACGTCCGCCAGGCATGATGAATTCGCTGATGCTCTGATATCCGCCCAGCGCGGTCTGAATGGCATGTTGTGCAGGGACGTTCGCACACAGGCGCATAGAAGCCAGCATCTCAAGGCCTTCGATATACCCTTTGGCATGTTTCTTCGGTCCGTTCAGTACCATCCAGCCCTGACGGAAACCGGCAACACGATAGGTTTTTGACAGGCCGTTAAAGGTAATAGTCAGCAGATCCGGGGCCATTGCCGCTATCGAGTGGTGCTCGGCGTCATCGTAGAGAATTTTGTCGTAAATCTCATCTGCAAAGATGATGAGGTTGTTCTGGCGAGCAATCTCAACAATCTCCATCAGCAGCTCTTTAGAATAAACAGCGCCGGTTGGGTTGTTGGGGTTGATGATGACGATCCCACGCGTACGCGGCGTAATTTTGGCGCGGATATCATCCAGGTCCGGGAACCAGTCTGATGATTCATCACACAGGTAGTGCACGGCATTACCACCAGAGAGCGAAACCGCCGCCGTCCACAGTGGATAATCAGGTGCAGGAACCAGCATTTCGTCCCCACTGTTCAGCAATGCCTGCATGGCCTGCACAATCAATTCGGATACGCCGTTACCGATATAGATATCTTCTACGGTTACATCGCGCATCCCGCGGGCCTGGTAATGCTGCATGATTGCTTTGCGGGCTGAATAAAGGCCTTTGGAATCGCAATATCCTTGCGCAGTTGGCAAATTGCGGATCACATCCACTAAAATTTCATCTGGTGCTTCAAACCCGAAAGGCGCAGGGTTGCCGATGTTCAGTTTCAGAACTTTGTTGCCTTCTTCTTCCAGGCGCTTTGCTTCCTTCAGAACCGGGCCGCGAATGTCATAACAGACGTTTTCTAATTTGCTGGATTTTTCAATGGGGGACATGAACGTTGACCTTTTTAGCTGTGAATGCCACTCCCTGCCGTGGAAGTCAGCCCAGCACAATGTACTCCCACGACGGTGAGTTTTGAAGGGTCTTTAGTAGAAGATTTTGGAAAGCAGGAGGACGATAATTAACTTTTAATAACTAAATTATGCAATTATTACAGTGCAATAATCTGGATTGTTGTGTTTTTTATGATTTATGTTTTGCTTTGTTGGCTTTGGTATGGTGATTTGTCTGGTCGAAAAAAGTTAGCCCTATAAAACAAAATGCAGCCGATATCTGTGCGATACGGCGGGATTCGAAAATACTGAGGTTTCATCCACGAATTCTGTTATCGGTCTGATCCCTACGTGACGCGGTGTGAATCCATTGTTAAGCATAATTAATGAATTGAGAGATTCTTAATTAATTATTATTTATTATTTAAACGACATCAAATTGAGTGGACTAATAATACGAAAACCGTTGCACTGACATAACACCAATTCGCCCGGAATTATTCGCAATAACACTTATAAATATAGTGGTTTTAGGTTAAGATAACTCCTATGAAATGGTGTGTAGTACGAGTTTTACGATAATTCAAATGTTTGTTGGTTGTTCATAACATACTGAAAAGTTAGTTTTTAATGTGTAAATTATTGTTCGTTAACTATTTTTTAAATTTACAAAATTTACATGTTTTCCATTAGTCAGAATCATCCGGCAGCTAAAAATACGGCTCTTTCTCGTTGCTATATTCCGATGAATATCACGGGTTTTAAAATAGCTCAGAAAGAGCATTGTTTCGTTTGTTAAACCAAATACATCCTTATTTTCACTTGGTTACACTAAGCGAAACTGAAGGGAGGCACATTACAAATGGAGTTGTTTGATTCTGAATGCACAGCATTAACCCGGTATGACCCGCGAGTAAGTGAAAAACTATGATAAATGCAAATCGTCCGATAATTAACCTCGACCTCGATCTGCTGAGAACCTTTGTTGCTGTTGCCGACCTAAATACCTTCGCGGCTGCGGCAGCTGCAGTATGTCGAACTCAGTCTGCGGTAAGTCAGCAAATGCAGCGCCTTGAGCAACTTGTGGGGAAAGAGTTGTTCGCGCGTCATGGACGCAACAAACTGCTGACCGAACATGGTATCCAACTGTTGGGTTATGCCAGGAAAATACTGCGATTTAATGATGAGGCATGCTCATCATTGATGTTTAACAATCTTCAGGGGGTGTTAACTATCGGTGCTTCTGATGAATCCGCCGACACCATACTCCCATTTCTGCTTAACCGCATTAGTTCGGTTTATCCGAAACTTGCCCTTGATGTAAGAGTGAAACGCAATGCTTACATGGTGGAGATGCTTAAGTCGCAAGAAGTGGATTTAGTGGTAACCACGAATCGCCCTGACGATTTTGAATGCCTGAATTTGCGGACTTCACCGACGCACTGGTATTGCGCAGCCGAATATATCCTGCAAAAAGGCGAACCCGTGCCGTTAGTTCTGCTGGACGATCCCAGCCCGTTTCGCGATATCGTGCTGGCGACGTTGAATGCCGCACAGATCCCGTGGCGTCTGGCTTATGTCGCTTCAACATTACCTGCGGTCCGCGCAGCGGTAAAAGCAGGGCTTGGCGTTACTGCGCGTCCTGTAGAAATGATGAGCCCGGATTTACGCGTACTGGGTGCGGCGGACGGATTACCACCTCTGCCTGATACCGAGTATCTGTTGTGCAGCGATCCGGCCACGCAAAATGAATTAGCTCAGGCTATCTTTAAGTCGATGCAGACATATCAAAATCCTTGGCAATACAATCAGTTTACCCCTGAAGGGGGAGATGACTCGCTGATTGTTGAAGGCGACTTTGAGTAAAGCGTCACAAAAAACGTTTAAAAATGTAAGTGTAAAAAAGAGCCACTGATGATGAAAAAACATCCAGCGGCTCTTTTTTTATGCAAATATTACTGCTTTCTGTTCATTCATATACTAAAACTTAACAAAATCAGCAGGTAAAAAAACAGACTGACAATAGGGTGAAAAATAATCAGCCGCGTTGCTAAATGTTTCCATGTTAAAAAACTAGAGAAATTGTTGCTGTTTTTTATGGTGAATTAACAAAAGCGTGTCACAGATCAAGAAAATACTCCCATTTAGGGGGAGGCATCTGGGTGAATTCCTGTCAAAATAGACGTGTATTATCTTTTTTACTTCACTACGGACACGATTCAACAACATTAAAAATGACCGATGATGCAATCGAAATGGGTCTAAAGAGCACTTTATGTTAATGAAGTTGGATTAGTGTAAAATAATGTGAGGAAACTTTTGTTAAAGTTGACAAAAGGTTATAGAAAGGAGTAAAAAACCCCATCAATTAGCTGTATAAAATGATTTTTCACAGTGATTGTAAGGTTTTTTTTATTCCTCCCCATGAATCGATGTGGCGTTCATCTGCCGAAAAGAGCAGAGAATTTGGCGCTACTTTTGATGAGTAAGCAATGAGTATGTCAACATCCACTGAAATCATCGCTCATCACTGGGCATTCGCTATCTTTCTTATCGTTGCCATTGGCCTGTGTTGCCTGATGCTCGTCGGCGGCTGGTTTTTAGGGGGTCGCGCACGCGCGAGATCTAAAAACGTGCCGTTTGAATCAGGTATCGACTCGGTCGGCACCGCCCGCCTGCGCCTGTCTGCCAAGTTTTATCTGGTAGCCATGTTCTTCGTTATCTTCGACGTTGAAGCGCTGTATCTGTTCGCATGGTCAACTTCTATCCGTGAAAGCGGTTGGATTGGCTTTGTGGAAGCTGCAATTTTTATTTTTGTGTTACTGGCAGGTCTGGTTTATCTGGTGCGTATTGGCGCGCTGGACTGGACGCCCGCGCGTTCACGCCGCGAGCGTATGAACCCGGAAACGAACAGTATCGCTAATCGTCAACGCTAACCGCGAGGCATTAAGATGGATTATACGCTCACCCGCATAGATCCTAACGGTGAGAACGACCGTTAC
>OGSH01000769.1_pt1 | contig 9145 bp, 15 predicted proteins | sample 1573821 | NCBI WGS metagenome assembly OGSH01 (sample SAMN03295845, study PRJEB24534) | human gut metagenome | isolation source: fecal sample 5 from infant 6 | host: Homo sapiens | place: USA: Pittsburgh, PA | collected 2014-07 | reverse complement strand
GTTCCATAGCATTCTAGTAAACTCGTGAATGTACTGCATCTGCCTATATTTTCTATAGCAATAATCTTTTAAATCTGTCTTATTAAACTTTTCTTTTAATGCTAGCTTTCCAGCATTAGATGCTATGTTTGCCCATCTATCACTTAATACCCATGCTCTTTTACTTATTTCAAAAGCATTAAGATGATCCTCTGTACTTAAGTTTAGGAATCTATTTGCTATATCATAATACTGATTTATATCTTCAGGAAACAGACTATCAAAGTCCGTTCCCTTTCTTTCTATTACCATGGGCATACCTATTTAACCATTTCAAAAACTTGCTTATACTCTTCTGTAAAATTTTCTAGCTGCTCTATATTTTCAAAGAACATTGTTAAACCTTTATTCTGCAACTCTACACCTTTCTCACAAACTTTATATTTCCCGTTCTCTCCTTCCACTGTCATGCTTAATACTTTTAAATTATTTCCCATAGACTTGTCCTCCTTATTTTCATTTGGATCTTTTCTTTTAGCTTTTTCTTCTTTCTTAACTTTCTTTGGTTCTTCTATAATCTCCATTATTTCATCTACTGCTTTTTCTGATTCTCTTTTTTCTTTTGCTTCTTGATAAGCATTTATTATCATGGCTTTGCTCATATTAGGAAATTTAAATAAAGTTTCTTCTATAATTTCATTTTTCTTCTTTCCACCATCTAACATTGAATTTATCAAGTCCAATACACCTTTTTCAATTTTCTTCTTTGCCATTTGTATATCTCCACTCCTTTTTAATTCTTCATTTAATTTATAAGATTTTTCATCTTCCTCTTTCATAAAATCTGTGGCCATATTGAATATTTTTTCTATTTCACTATAGCTAAGCCCATATTCAATTAATGAAGCATTTATAACTCTTTGATAGCTAACTAAAACTGCTGTTACCTTTTCAGTAGTTACATGATTCATTGCTTTTACTTGTGTAGGCGTTAAACTTTGTATAGATTTCATCATCTTATCAATTTCTCTTACTTGCCTTCTTTTATCTGTTCTATTCACTTTCTTCCACCTCTGGATATTCTAAATATTCAACCTTCATTTTTAAACCTCCTAAGCACTCTTTATTATCTCCATCACATGTATTCTTCCTATAGCGGTATGCTTATTTCCAAATACTATATTTAAAATTTCATTTCCAATGCCATATTCATGTGTAATAGTTCCTTCTATAAGTTCTTTTCCATGCTGAGCCTGTACAAAATCTCCTGGCTTAACTTTCTTCTGTATAGATTGTAGATCCTCCACTATATCCTCTTCTATAACTTCATCTTCTAAATAGGTGGCTTGTACATTATTAAACTCTAATAACCACCCTATGGTATTTATACTAATAACCTTATCCTGCAACTCTAAAATAATATTCTCGTCACCTTTGCGCCTAATTTCCTTTAGTGCCTTATGTTTAGATTTGATTTCTTTTAGTTTTTCCTCTTGAATCTCGTTAGGTTGTAAATCCTTTTGGTAAAGAAGTATATTGTCCATAGGTAGTACTGGTAATTTCTTTTCCTTGGTAAATTCTTCTTTACCTTGTGCATTTACATATATAGTTTTAAATCCCCCTGCAGCAGTCAGCTCTATACCAAGTCCTCCACCAAAATATTTTATTATTCTGGATAAATTATCATTTCCCATAACTTTATTTTTATCTAAAAATTTTTGTTGTTCTTCTGTTGGTTTTAAAGGGTTTACTGTTTTATCATTTTTACATATTGTAATTTTATTGATAAATTCTGTAACGCAAGCAGTGTTTTCCATTGCTTTTTTAGGAGTTTCTTTAAACTCCATATCCCATATGGTTAATTGCCCTGGAGTAAGTTCCATAACCTCTCTTCCTTTCAATGGGCATATAGCCCCAATCTATCTAGCTGCCTTCAGATTAAACTTTAACTGTTTATCTGCCTTTTTAAGCATTTTAAAATCTTCATCTTCAAATCCTTCTAACAAGTTAGGTATTGGGCTTAAAGTAGTTTCCCATCCTAATCCTAAGTTTCCTATTACCTCTTTCCATCCTTAACGTCTGGTTCTATTAGCTTGTCTCCATCAATCTGTTTTAAGCAGCTATATATGTGTGCTATTATTTGTTCATTGCTTATTCTCTCCATCCAAAATTCTCTGCTCTCTATAATAAATTTATATCCTGTAAGCTCTGTAACTTGTTTTGGCGCTTTCTTAATCCACATAACATCATCAGATTTACTCATTTCATCTCCTACATAATCTATGTCCTCAATAAATAAAATCTTTTCCACATTAACACGACTTAACTCTGGCACCTGTCCCATAAGATTTTGTTTAATTTTTAAGGCCATAGGTTGATATATATCATTTTTAATCCAATGCTTAATATCATATTTTCCATTACCTAGAGCTCTTATTTTTTGAATTTTTCCGTCTCCTGTAGCTTCTGCATACTGTAAGTTATAACCTATACATTCTATTTCCTTTACTTCTCCTGTTAGCTCATTAAGTATTTTTATTTTTGGCATTTTTTATTCTCCCTTCTAATCTTTTTCAACTCGTCATATTCTATCCATCCAGTTGAGCTATATTTTAAGGACCTTGATATCCATGTAAGTTTTAAATCTGGATATTTATAATCAAACATTTTTCTTCTCATATTTCCTTGTTGAGTTTCAGTTCCCTTAACATCTATAAGCTCCTCCGAACCATCTAAATGATATATTAAAAAATCTGGTGCATATGTTATTGCTTTGTGTGTCTTTCCGTACTTTTTAAAGCTTGGTTGCAGTTCATACTTAGGTTGTCGCTCAAAATTTAATATCTTATCTTTAGCCTTTAATTCTTTAAGATATAAATAATATCTACCTTCATCCTTACTATCAAAAGTAATTCCATCTATGACAATTTTCTTAGCTCCATATTTGCTCCTATTCACCTTTGCCCCTCCAATCTAATGTGCCTTTTACTGCTCTTCTTTCTGCACCTGTTCATGCTTTCTCTCACCATTGCTCTATATTCCTGTTCTCTTCTGCGTCTTCTTTTTACTTGTGCTTTTAATATGTTTCTTACAAACTCTTCTTTGCTTATTTCCATAAAAACACCTCGTATTATAGTATTAATACTCTAGTACACTATAAGTATAAGCATGTCCAAAGCTAGCCCATACCTAAAGTATTAATTAGCTACTTATGCACTTTATTATTTTGCTTTTCTTTGGCTTATTTTTCGATACAAGTCTGCTATAATAATTGCGGTTCTTGTTAAATCAGCATCTTTTTGTATTAGTTTATTTCTGTTCAGTATCAACAACTGTTGTCTTGATACCAGAATAAGATTATCAGGATTAAAATTATGTTGATCACCATCACCAAAAATAACAACATATCCTTTCGGAACTGGTCCATTGTATTTTTCCCAAATCAACTGCTGCTTTAGCCTCCATTTATTCGGCTCTTCTACTTTAATTTCTGTATATCCATCTACTGTTATTCTTTCACTTCCTACCGGTCTATGATTTATTGGAGTGCTACCTTTCTTAAACCATGTTTTTTCACACCCCTTAGCATATAGCCCTTTTATGCCTTTATTCCAAGGTTCCTGTCCTTTTTTAAACTGACCATTTAAACCGCTATCTAATTTACGATTTTTTTTTAATGATTTTATTTGTGAAACTTTTAAACTTAATCCAAAGTTATTATTAAATATTTTTGTTAATTCCTTATTGCTTCTACCTTTAACATTCTTAGTTATAAATTTAATTTGTTCTTTTGTATATTGGTAGGCCATCTTTAACCCTCCAACATTTTAGGTTTCTTTAGATCAGCATTAAGTTTATCGTTATTCTCAAACACTTTAGCTGCTTCAATAACTAAAGAACCATTTGATATAATTTGACTAGCTACAGAAGTAACAGCCTTAGCTCTGTTGATTTCCTCTGCAAGTGAATCTCCTTTTAGATCTTCCTCTCCCAATCTCTCAAGTTGCATGAATAGATGATTATTTAAATCACCAAGTGTATTTTTCATAATGCCCCCTCCTTTAAAATGCTTTACCATGCTTATATGGTCTGTTTTTATTCTTGTCCATCTTATTTTTAATTTCTTTCTCTAAGTCTATATCCAAACCTCCAGCTAAATCTGCAACTCTTATTACTATATCTGCTAACTCTTCTTTAAAATTCTCATAATCTCTTTTTCTAAGAGCCTCATGAGCTTCTGCTACTTCGTCTGTTATAAGCATTAATCTATTACCTAGTGCATTGTTGATTAAATTATCTTCTGCATGTCCTGTTTCTATTTTTACCGTTTTATGTTTTTTACTGCCTTTAATATCCCTCCAATCTTCCCAAAATCCTTTTCTACTAGCATTTTCATATGCCTTTTGTACTAATTCTTTAATACCCACTATTTGCCCAACTCCTTTAAACAAATCCTACAAATATTTTTACCTTTAAAGTTTATAACCTCTTTAGCTTCTCCACAGAATATACAAGCTGGTGCATATTTCTTTAATATGATTTGCTCTCCTTCTGTATAAATTTCTAGTCCATCACCTTCCTCTATATTCAAAGTTCTTCTTAACTCCATTGGTATAACTATCCTTCCTAGTTGGTCCATCTTTCTAACAACTCCGGTTGATTTCATTTTACATTCTCCTTCCTGGAGCCAAAGCTCCTTAACCTAATAATTCTTTTAATATTTGTGTCTTTTCTTTAGCCTTTTCTACTCTTATACTTTTTCCATCATTAAATACTGGAGTACACATTTCTAAAATCCTATCATAGGTTCTTTTTTCATACCTGTTTTCAAGTTCTCTAAGAGGTAAATTGGTTGTAATTATAAGTGGTAATCCATTTCTATATCTACTATCTAAAATGTTATATATTTTAGTTTTGGCCCAATCTGTGTCCTGTTCTGTTCCTAAATCATCTATAATTAATAAATCTGCATTACTTAAACTCTTTAATATAGTTTCTTCTCCTTCTTTGCCCCATGTGTTATATGTTTCTTTAATTCTATTTAGTAGACCATCTATATTTACACATATAACAGGAATCATTTTATCTATTAGTTCATTTGCTATACATGCTGTTGTATGCGTTTTACCATTACCAGGATCCCCATAAATTAATAACCCTACCGATTCTTTTTTCATTTCAGAAAATTTTGCTGCATATTTAAAGCTTATATTATACATTTTCTTAGTACCTTTACTAAGATCCCAGTTATCAAATCTACTATTCTTAAACTTTTCATCTATTAATGAATTTTTAATTATGCTTTTAACTCTCAATTGTTTTTCTTTATTTTCTTCTTCAATTCTTTTAATTTCATATTTTTCTTTTTTACATGAACACATTATAGGAACGATTCTTTCTTTACCTAGCAAATTAATTATTTTTTCTACTGGTTCACCACAATTGTCACAAGTTTTTATTTTATATTCCGATACCTTCGGCTGTAAGTCGTTGCTGTTCATCAGTATTTGAGCTACTGTTTCCATTTTGCTTTTGCTCTCCTTTCTTTTTTCTGTTTTTAGAATATGCTTTTGCCTGGGCTAAAGTTTTTATTCCATTTTGATCCCAATCTATAAGAATCTTTTCTATAAAGTTCCATTTCCTAACATTTGATTTAGCTGCTATATTTATCGCATATACAACTAATTCATTTCCTAAATCATTGCTCCAACTTTTTATACCTTCTATTTCTATTACTCCCGGCATAGGGTATATATTGTTTTGATATACTTCCATTGGATTTACTTCTTCTTTATTATTTATATACTTATTATCATTATTATCATTATTATCATTATTAACATTATTATCATTATTGTTAGTGTTCTTCTGTTGTCCCTCTGTTGTACCCTCCGTTGTTCTTCTGTTGTCCCTCTGTTGTATCTTCTGTTGTTCTTCTGTTGTACCCAAACCTTGATATAAGTCCCAATTTGTAAGGGTTAAGCTTGTACCCTTTGGCGACCTTTTTAGTTCTATCATTTGTTCCTTAACTAGCACCTCTAAAAATGTTCTTACCTTCTTTCTGCTCCATCCCCATCTATCTGCTAATATTTGATCTGATGTTAAAAAACTGCCTCTCTTAACGATAACTAATTCACCTTTAGAAAATGTTTTTTTATCTTTATGATTGGCTTGAAGAAGAAGGTCAATCCATGCTTGTCCTCTAGCAAAAGGTTTATCTTCCCATAACCAACCATCTTCCATTGCTCTATATAAACTAATCCAACCTTTTTCTTTACCTTCTGCCATAGTATCTCTCCTATAGTTTCTTATTTAACTCTTCCTTAAATTTCTTAGCTATATGCTCTGGAACCATTATTTTTACTTTGCTATGTGTATTTGAATCATAAAAAGTTAAATGCAAATCATCATATATTAAAATCTCATAATCTATACTATTAATATCCATATCTGCTCTCATACTATCCCTCCAATTCCAACTCCAAACCTTTATCTGCAATGTAAGTGGGTTTACCTGTTAACCTTTCTATTTCTTCCTGGAACTGTGCTGCATTACTATTTCCATCACTAAGATGTATAAGCATTATTTCTTTAGTTTCTTTTAAATCTGTAGCCTTTAAAAATTCTTTTACATTTTCTAATTCAAAGTGGGATTTAATTATCCTATTTTTTAATGTTTTAGGTAACTCTCTTTCTTGTAATATTTCATTGCTATAATTGCATTCCACAAGAAGATGGTCCACATCTTGAAATTTATATTCACAATAATAGCTGTCTGTAATAAATAAAAGTTCTCCTATATCTTTGTGATGAATAAAAAACCCTAACGGCTCATTGGCATCATGTTGAACTTTAAATGGTAATACTATAAACTTACCTATTTCAAAAACTTTTTCACTTTTAATTTCATGTATTCTATGACTACTATTTATATCATTAAATTCAATTCCTGTAGCAGCACCTTCACTTAAATAAATGTCTATTCCATTTCTAATTAAATCATTTGCTGATTTGCTATGGTCTTTATGCTCATGACTAATCAAGCACCCTATCACATTATTAAGATTGAAATTCAAGCCTTTTAGAATTGTTTTATAAGTTAATCCACACTCTATTATTAAAGTTTCCTTTTCTCCTTGGAGTAGATAGCAGTTTCCACTGCTACCACTCCCTAATACTTTAAGTTTCATTTTAGAATCCTGGTCCTTCTAAAGTCATTTGGTTTGATTCTTCTTCTACTTGTTTAACTTCAACCTTTTCTGCTTCAACTACTTCTATTTCTTTCATAGGTTCCTCTGTTTGTGGATTCAAACTCAAAGGCTTAGAATTTGCTTTTTCTTTTATCTCTTCTTTAACCTCATATTCAACATTACTAACCATGTCTTTTTCATCATAAGTCTTATCAGTATTATTGAAGGCTTCGATCAATAAATCACTATCATCTGATGTATTAGCAAACATCTTGCAAGCTCTATTTATCACAGTTTTTTTTGCCATTTCCTCTGCAAAATTTATATGTGTATCACTTTTAGCCTTTCCATATCTTTGTGCCCATGCTTTTTCTATTTGATTTATATTCATAACTTCTGTATGAAGGGGTCCGCTTTCTCCTAATACTACAGCAAATGCTCCTTTGATTTTATTTATATTAATATTTTCAAATTTAGGATTAAACTTAGTTATTTCAAGAGTTGCAGTATCAACATTATACTTCTGTTCAAAATCATCACCTTCATAAATGCAATAAGCTTTTACATCTTTAACCTCTTTAAGCCTTTTAGTTACTGCTACAGTACCCATATAACTTCTCATTAGCTGTAACTGGTTTCCATAAACTACAAAGTAACATTGTTTTTTAGCTGGTGTTAATCCTTGTAAGCACATATCATACAAAGAACCAATTATTGAATTTTTAGTACACACTTCTAAAGCAGGTTTTTTATTTTTATCCTGGACATCTTGAAGCATTAACCATGCACTGTTAACTGCATTAGCTACTGAATAATTTTTAGGAAATACTATTTCATTATTTTTTTTCAAAGATGATATTTTAGCTGTTACTTGATTTAAAGCTTCTTCCTTTGCTAATGTTATAGCTGTTGTATTTTTATCTGCCATTTTTAGATTCCTCCATTTCTCTTCTTAATAATTCTTTTAATAATCTTTCTGTAGGTATTTGTTTTAGTTTAAAAGAAGTAAAATCATCTTCTGCAATTAAATCTATAAGCTCAATTTTCAAAGCATTAGAAATTTTATTTAAACTTGTAATAGTAGGGCTCCTTTTATCATTTTCATAGAAAACAATTGCATTTACATGAAGACTAGCCTTATTTGCTAATTCAGATTGAGTTAAACCAGCTTTTTTTCTTTTAATTTTAATCTTTTCGCCAATATTCATTACTTTATCCTCAATTCCTTATCTTTAGATACAATCAAATTAATTACTTGGCTATTAGTTTCTATTAAATTATTTATGCTTTCTCTGTTATCTATAAAGATTGGTGCTGCTACATGGTAATGCTCTGAAAGTGCATTTATGATGTCTAGTCCTGCATTAATCTGTGAGGCTGTATTTGCATTACTAAAAGGTACTCCATTTATTAGAGCTTCACATGTTTCATTTAATCCACCATTTACTTGAGTATCAAATAACTTAAAGCTTACATATTTAAACTTAGAATTAATTGAAGATTCCAATAATTCAACTTTTGTTTTTATAAACTCTTCACATAAGAATTCTTGACCTTCCAATGTTGCTATCTGTTGTGCTAGTTTCTTTTCCTGCTCTTGAAGTTCTTGTATTCTATTTTTAAGCTTTTCATTTTGTTCTTTATATGCTAAGTCTTTGTTAACTTCTTCGAGTTCAGTTTCTAATTTAGACTTTCTTTCCTTAAGTTCTTGGCTTTGACTATTAGCTGTAGTTGGTTGTTGTAACTTGGCTTCTAACTCATTTGCTACCAAACTTAATTCTTGATATTCTCCATTATCTATTAAAGGATCTATTGGTTTAAAATTATTTATTTCTTCCTGAAGTTTACTTTCTTCTAATTTTGACTTTTCTAAATCTCTACTTGAAGCTTTTAAATTATCTATAGTTTTATCTAACGTTTCCTTATATTTTTCTAACAAATTCTTATAACTTTTTCCCTTGTCTTGGATATCTTTT
>OGSH01000766.1_pt1 | contig 9202 bp, 8 predicted proteins | sample 1573821 | NCBI WGS metagenome assembly OGSH01 (sample SAMN03295845, study PRJEB24534) | human gut metagenome | isolation source: fecal sample 5 from infant 6 | host: Homo sapiens | place: USA: Pittsburgh, PA | collected 2014-07 | reverse complement strand
CACAAGAGTTAATCAGGCGCATAATCAGGGGAAGTCCCTTCCATTCGTTAAGGCTATTTTTTGACCTTTCGACTTTAGCGGGTCTCAACCGACGAAACTTACCGGAAGCCGGTATCCGGTTGCTTTTCCAGATATAATCGCCTGTCAGATTGATATGCTCCCAGCCTAGCGGGGACAAATGCGACAGCAATTGATCGTTGATCTTCACCCCTTTACGCTTCAGGGCATCGACCGCTCTTTCCATATAGACGGTATTCCACAGCGAGATAGCTGCCGTCAGCAGCGTCAGTCCACTGGCGCGATAGCTCTGATTTTCCGGTTTACGATCCCTGATTTCACCCAGACGGTGCAGGAATACCGCGCGCGCCAGCGCGTTACGGGCTTCTCCTTTATTCAGTCCCGCCTGGACCCGCCGACGAAGTGCCGGATCGCGGAACCAGTCGATCATAAACAGCGTTCGTTCAATACGGCCAATTTCTCTCAGTGCTTTGGCAAGTCCATTTTGCTTTGAGTAGCTGGCAAGCTTTTTCAGCATCAGGGATGCCGTCACTGTTCCCTGCTTTATCGAGGTTGCCAGACGCAACACTTCACGCCAGTGAATTTCGATCTCTTTCAGGTTCAGGCTGGTCGTTGATATCAGTGACTGAAGCGCCGGGTACTGGTCTGCTTTCCCTTTGATAAACAGCTTCTTGTCATGGAGATCCCTGATTCGCGGACAGAACGCAAATCCCAGCAGATGCATCAGGGCAAAGACATGATCGGTGAAACCCGCGGTATCGGTGTAATGCTCCCTGATTTTCAGGTCACTTTCGTGGTACAGCAAGCCATCGAGAACATGGGTTGAATCCCTGACCCGACTTATTATGCAGGTGTAAAACGGGCTGTATTGATCCGAAATATGGGTATAAAACTGTCGTCCGGGCTCCTGCCCATATTTCGGGTTAACCTGTCCTGCGTAGCGGCCAGTGCTGCCTGTTCTGAAATTCTGTCCATCTGATGATGATGTTGTCCCGTCTCCCCAGAATGCCGCCAGCGGCCTTTTCCCCTGCGCGTTTACCAGTTCTGCAAGGGCGGCTGAATAGGTTTCGTCGCGGATGTACCATGCCTGAATATCTTCAAGTGATGATTTGGTACTCCCGGGGCAGGCTTCTGCCATTTTTGTCAGGCCAAGATTGATGCCATCCGCAAGAATGGTGGTGAGAAGCAGGCGGGTATCGGGACGGGTAATGTCATTTTTTATATGCGAAAAATGTCGGGTAAACGTCGTCCAGCCGTTTACCTCATCGAGAATTTCCGTGATTTTAGGGCGCGGTAGCATGCTGTAAACCAGCTCTGCCAGCGGTGAAACCTGCGCCGGTACGCAGTTATCCAGCGGAGAGACTTTTACGCCCCTGTCGGAAATTTCCACATCGGGCAGTTCACCAAGGGCTGCCATGGCATTGACCTCTTCAAGTCTGGACTGAAGCAGGGTCATACGGCTGGTAATGTACTCATGGTAATCAGCAGATACGGGCAGTGGCAGCGCCGGAGTGAGTTTGTCAAAGTCCTTTTCGGGAATGAGGTAATCATCAAAATTTTTGTAGCGCCGTGAGCCTTTAACCCAGATGTCCCCGGAGCGCAACGCTCCCTTAAGCTCGCTGAGCGCACAAAATTCATAATACTGCCGATCAATACCCGCAGGTGTAATCACCACCCTGTGCCAGCTTTCAGGGACAAACTCAAGCGGCGCAGTCGCCGGAACTTTACGTGAGTGCTTCAGGTACATATCCTTGATCACAACCAGCGCATCAGCCAGAGGTTGCGCTGCCGGGGTTGCGACTAACTGTAAAGTGGATAACATGCGTGGGGCATATTTCCGTAATATGCTGTATTTCTCGGTAATAATATGCAGCGGGTCAAAATTATTTTTTCTGGCGAGATGGCGTGTTTCCTCCAGACTGGCGACAAATTCAGGCCATGGGAGTATATTTTCTATTGCGAGCCATGGATCGTCACCGGAATCGCGGGCATCAGACAGCGCCTGACCGACATCGATGTACTGCCTCAGTTTTGACTGGATCAGCTTTCCGGTCTGCTGAAGGCGCTCTGCCTGTGTTCTTTTGGCTTTGCTGAAAAGGCTGTTCAGCATTCGCTCATGCAACTCAATCACTTCGTCTGTCAGTGTGGCTCTGGCTTCTTCCAGCACGCACACCAGGATCGCATGACGCCGGGTTGCTGAAAATCGGGTCAAATCACGGCTACTCATCTTCCGGCCTTCCCGCGCCAGTTTCAGCAACCGGTTCTGGTGAATGGTACGATCTATACCTTCCGGTAATGCCAGCGATTCAACGCTGCTGAGCCGATCAAGATGTTGCAGCACGTTCTTACCATTGATTTTACCCGGCGGTTGCAGAAGCCATGTCAGCCTGGAAGACTGATTATCCGATGACTCAAGTAAACGATCCAGGGCATCCCTGTGAGCCGGAGTTAACGGGGCATTCAGAGTCTGAAATACGATTTTATCGCCGCCTGCCATGGCCTCAGCACAGGTACGCTCCACGACATCAATCGCGGGGATTATTACGTTGTTCTGCCGGAGCCAGACCAGCATCTCTTCGGCCAGGAGAATACCTTTATCAGTACGCGTCGCCATCGACAGCAGGTGTGTAATACAGTCCTGCTGTATTTTGCCGGTAAATGCCTTCACGCCAAGATAGCGGTACAGTTCGGTTAAATGCTCGCGCCGGGTCGTATCCCTGCCGGAAAGGTAAGCAGGCCAGAGATCACCGGTAAGATTTAGCCTGCTGGCGATATGTTTCAGCAGTGCATCAGAGGGTGGGATTTTTTTATCCGGGGCAAAGCCAACATTTTTCAGATAGCAAAGAAGGACGGCAAAACCAAAACGGCTGGCGGGTTTACGGTGAGCACAGATAAGCGCCAGATCATGCTCACTGAAATAGGCCATCCGGGTCAGCGTTAACTCATCGTCTGGCAATGCCAGTAATGATTCTCTTTCCGACAGAGAAAGAATCTGCCTCCTTGCCATATAGTTTCCCTCATAAATTATCCGATGCGGTATTTTTAACAAAAATGGTTATCGCATAAGGGTACACCCTGACGGTATAACCAAAACGTGACATCACACGATTTATGCCATAACCTATATGCGATAGATTAAATGCAATAACTTAAATGCGATATTATGGCGGAAAAATGTTCATCAGAGCTTATTTAAGGGCATCGACGGAAGATCAGTTCGCTGACCGGGCAAAAGAGATGCTGGAGCAGTTCGTTCAGCAGCGGGGACATAAAATCGCCAGCTACTACCTGGAGAATATCAGCGGCACAAAACTTGATCGCCCTGAGCTGGGGCGCTTACTGATGGACAGTCACCACAATGATATCTTGCTGGTCGAACAGATAGACCGTCTGACCCGTCTGAGCAACAGCGACTGGATGACGCTGAAAAAGCAGATAGAAAAACATGAGCTGCGGATTGTCAGTCTTGATGTGCCCACCTCATGGCAGGCGCTGTCAGATAAAGATCCTTCGCAGGCGGACCCGATTACTCGCGCAGTAATAACCGCCATCAATAACATGCTAATCGACCTGATGGCCGCGATGTCGCATAAGGACTGGCTGAGCCGCCGCCAGCGGCAAAAACAGGGGATTGAACGGGCTCATACACTAGGTAAATACCAAGGTAAGCAAGCTGATCGGGAGCGTCACCAGAAAGTACTGTATTATCGGCAGGTTAAGAAATTGAGTATTCGTGAAACCGCAGATGCAACAGGTTACAGTGCTTCGCAGGTATGTCGGATACAAGCGCTGTATAAAAATAATGAATTTTCCTGAAAGGCTGGAATAACGGTGTTTATTGCGATCATTGCATAGGCGTCATAGTTAGGGCTTGTTAATGACTAGCAGCCTGGAAGTACGCTGTGTGCCAAATCCAAAAATAGTCATTCACACCCTGAATCACTTTAAAGTGATTCAGGGTGTGCGCTTATAGCTGCCATTCAAGGCGTTAATAATTTTTGTAGATTTTCTATTCCATATAATATGTTTTCAACGAATCTGGAGAAATGAAGTGCCATGTGTGTATGGCACTTCATCTCTTATTTACTCATTGACTCCGTTACCGTCTGCCAGGTTATGAAACCACCACTCAGATTATATGTCCGGAAGCCGTGAGCCTGCAGAATACGGTATGCCACATGCCCGCGCAGGCCACTCTGACATCCTATAAAAATTTCTTTATCTTTAGGCAATTTTCCAAGGTTTTCCCGCAGGGAATCAAGAGGGATGGATAGCGCGTCAGGATATTCACCAAATTGTTTCAGTTCGGCAGGAGAGCGAATATCAAGTAAACAATAACTGCCCGGTTCCCGTTGTAACACATCGCTGACATGACATATGGCCGTATCTCCTTTCATTACATTTGTCGCCACCATACCAGCCTGGTTAACGACGTCCCTTGCACTGTTAAAAGGCGGAGCATAAGTCAGCTCAAGATGTTCGAGATCGTTGACGGTAAGCCCCGCGCGCTGTGCGACAGACAGGACATCGATGCGTTTATCAACCCCTTTTTTCCCTGATGCCTGAGCCCCGAGAATTTTACCGGTATCGGGGCTGAACAGCAGTTTCAGACTGATCATCGTTGCCCCCGGGTAGTAACCGGCATGATCAGCGGCATGGACGTAAACCTTCTCGTATCGGGTGCCATGAACTTTCAGCTGCTTTTCATTCGCACCGACGCTGCCAATACTCAGCGAAAATACCTTACAAATGGATGTCCCCTGACTGCCATGGTAAAGGCTGTGACGATCTAGCATGTTATCAGCAGCAATGCGTCCCTGGCGGTTGGCGGGCCCTGCCAGAGGAAAATTAGCGGGTTCCTGAAAGACAAAGTCTGGGGTTTCAACGGCATCCCCCACGGCGTAGATGTCAGGGATACTGGTCTGCATACAGGCATTGACGCTTATGCCTCCCCGTTTACCCACTGCGAGCCCGGCTCCTGTGGCAAGGCTGTTCTCAGGTTTTACCCCGATGGCGAGAATAACCATGTCGGTCTGCAGAAACCCACCCTCAGACAGTGCAACGCGGAATCCCGTCTCTGTCCGCAGTACCTCGGTGAGCGCCGTTCTGAGACGCAGATCCACGCCATGACTCCGGATTTCCTGATGCAGGGCAGATGCCATTTCAGGATCAACCGGAGCCATAACCTGTTCCCCCATCTCCAGCAGGGTCACACTGATCCCCCGTTCGCTCAGAGCCTCCATCACTTCAAGTCCGATAAATCCCCCCCCGACAAGCGTGGTGTGAGCTACGTGATGTTGCTCAATCCACCCCAGGATAGCATCCATGTCAGTAAGATTTCGCAGCGTAAAGACTCCCTCTTCCTGTAGCCCGGGCAAAGGAGGGACAACCGGAGCGGCGCCGGTACTGAGGAGCAGACGATCCCATTCTTCGCTATAGACCTCCCCTGAGGTCAGATTTTTAACCGTCACCGTTTTATTAACCGGATCCACTGACGTCACTTCATGACAGATACGGACGTCTATGTTAAAGCGGGATTTAAAATCCTCCGGGGTTTTCAGAATCAGTGACTGCCTTAAAGGAATTTTTCCGCCTATATGATAAGGTAATCCACAGTTGGCGAAAGAGACATCGCTTCCCCGTTCAAACACAACAATACTGACATCCTCTGATAACCGACGAGCTCTGGCTGCAGCGGATGCCCCGCCGGCAACACCACCAACAATCACTATTTTCATTACATCCTCTCTGTTCACCCGGGGCAAAAATGCCTGCCAGATATAATCATTTCCCCGGGCCGTCAGGACGCTGCAGACCTGACGAACACGATGGCAAAATTACGATACCGTCAGTATACTAAATTATATTATATAAAAACACATAGTATGAGAAATCAGCAATGCTCATGAATGAAGACACAAAACGTCAGACAGATATGAAGAATGCGGCCCTGAGGGCAGCAGATGTCTTACGGGGACTGGCCAACAGCGACCGGTTGCTGTTGATGTGTCAGTTAAGCCTGGGGGAAGCGAATGTGGCCGGGCTGGAAGCGGCGGTCGGTATCACTCAGCCGACCCTGTCCCAGCAGCTGGGTGTAATGCGCCGCCTGAAGCTGGTCGAGACCCGACGGGCAGGTAAAATGGTATATTACCGTATTGAGGATAACCGTATCATGACGTTGTTAAATACCTTATATGATCTCTACTGCCCGCAGGCAGGCACCGGTAAAGGAAGCCATAACAACGAATAATATGATCCTGCTTTTCCCGTAAACCGTTTTATCCGTGCATCATTAACCCTGTTCAGGCTGTGAAATGCCAGACCGGAACCTGCGATACCTTAACGGGAAAACAACAGTGGTCCGGATATACCAGCCGATGATGCCCGTCACGGACTGTATTTCTCGTTCACGCATTCACTGATTAACCCACTGATTCAATGGTGTTTAATACTGTGACGGTCAGAAAAAACAGCCACAGGAACACGGATGATTCTGCACTGTCAGTAATAGCCTGTGGCTGACAAACCGTTTTTTCTGCTGCCACGGGGTGACATTATTCAAGCAGGCTACGCAACATCCAGGCAGTTTTCTCATGTAACTGGATACGTTGTGTAAGCAGATCTGCTGTGGCTTCATCATTCGCATTATTAACGAGCGGGAACAGGGAGCGTGCAGTTTTAACCACGGTCTCCTGACCCTGGACAAGATTTTCAATCATGTTTTTTGCTGCCGGAATATCCTTATCTTCATTAACCGCTGTTAAACGTGAAAATTCATGATATGTGCCGGGCGCGAAGCATCCGAGCGAGCGTATACGTTCAGCGATATCATCAACGGCAGTGGCCAGCTCATTGTATTGATTTTCAAACATTAAATGTAAGCTGTTAAACATGGGGCCAGTTACATTCCAGTGATAGTAATGTGTTTTTATATACAGGGTATAGGTGTCAGCAAGAAGCCGGGACAGGCCGTCTGCAATCTCCACCCGGGATGATTCAGCAATACCAATATCAATGATTTGTTTACTCATAACTACCTCTTACACGGTTTCAGTGGAATATACGATATGCGATTATTCTTTCCGGTCTGAGCAAAACACGCCTCAAATTTATATAATAACCAGGTACACCTGTCGTCTGTCACACTAGCGATGCGCCAGAGCAATATCCTGCGACGGAACAATGAATTTCGCCGTGGCACGTGCCACTGTCTGCTGTCCTTTTGTCAGCCATGCTTCAAGCAGGTAAATCCCCCTGCGTTGCCCAAGCAGTCTGGCACATACCATCAGTTTGTCTCCGGTACAAACGGGTGAAATGAATCTTACCGTCAGTTCAGCCGTCAGGGCCTGCACACCCTGCATGAACAAACAATGAGTCATTGCTGCATCCAGCAGGGTACTCGTCATTCCGCCATGTAAAAGACCCGTATACCCCTGATGCCTGTGATTGGCCGTGTAGTCCGCACATACAGAGCCATCCGGGTGCTCTGAAAACATTAAGTTCACCGTATCAGGGTTGTTGTCGCGGGAACTACAGACCATACAACAGGTATGGGCCTTTCTGGCATCAAGATAACAATTCATCTGTTTCTGCTCAGCGTCCGGTTGTACTGACGGGAGGCATCCGGAATTCAGTCAGCTGAGGGGCTCCCCCGGCATCATTACTGCCTCCTCCACACATTCCGGCTCCTGGTTTATACACAATACGGGTCTGATAAAAATTACCGCCCGTGATGAAATAAACTCATGAATGGCAACAGCGCCCGTTTCCGTGATGATGCTGACGCCCACCCTGGCACGCATTTTCTGCTGTGTTCCCGTCAGAGTGACAGCATTTTTTCCCTTTCGCCTCATGATGAAAGGACTGGCGTCCCTGCTCCGGCTTATTCAGTTCAGTCAGAACACGGGTATCCGGATCACACAGTTCAGTGAACAAACGACGACCGCAGTCAGTCTGGTACACCGCGATCTGATGCCCCAGTAATTTACCCAGCATCCGTTCCCCGATGTTACGGACCACAACGCGGCTGACTTGCTGTTGAACCAGCAGGTCAACCAGCTTCCGTTTACCTGAACAATCTGCGCCCAGCGCGGGATTTTCTGTCCGGCTGAGCTCCACACCGCGCTCATCCACCAGGACAAGGTGACTCGCTTTGGTAAAATGATTTGCTACCCGGTCGTCATTCACTGGAATGGCTGTGATCATCTTGTGTAACTCCTTCCCTTTCAGAGTGCATTATTAAGGCCTTGCCCTGAGTGAGACAGTCCACAACCTTAAAACGGGCTGCTTTCAGGACATTGGCCAGTGTCTGCCTTGAAACCCCCATTGCAACAGCCGCTTCCTGCTGTTGCATGCCCAGTAAATCGACCAGCCGTAACGCTTCAAACTCATCTTCTTTTAAATGAACATGTTCAAGCTGGCTCATCGGTCGCGCATTGGGCTTAAAACAGGTATCCGCAGGGCGGCCACAGATGTTACGGGGAATTCTGGGTCTTGGCATGAAGGCTCCTTATTGGCATATGCTATATATACACTCATAAACTGGCATATGCAATATACTCTGCTCACCGGTGGAGAATTTTTTGCTTTACCCTGGAGTCTGTAAGTGGGCAGCAGGTCATGAGAGATGAAGAGAAAGAAAACAGATACTGTATGAGACTCAATTTAAAGTGCTGCCATAAGAGTTCAACGTTTGCAGTGTGAGAGACATCCGGAATTTTCGGATACCTGAACCCCGTCGAAAGTTCATCGTATCCGTAGCTGTAAATCCCCTGATACAATAAAGGTTCAGGTTCACAGCAGAGCATTCACAGCAGTTATAATTTCGTTATGCCTCAGATCTCTGTCTGCAGCTATGAAAATCTCACATTTCTTTCGTCCAACCGAGTGCATGCCGGAAAGCATGATTTTGAGATGAGCCTCTTCTCCGTTCGGGTATACACGCCTGATGATATTGACTTCCCTCAGGGTTTTTACTAATTCAGCGGGCTGAGAGTTAAAGAAAACAAGTACATTTTTCATGCGTTTATCCTGAAAAGACTACGGAAAAGGATATCTGTTAAAAACACTTTAGATTCACATCACAGAAAAGTAACGTCTTACTGAAAAGCAGGGAGTAATCTTCCGGTTAGGGAAGGTGCGAACAAGTTCCTGATATGAGATCATCATATTCATCCGGAGCGCA
>OGSH01000765.1_pt1 | contig 9216 bp, 17 predicted proteins | sample 1573821 | NCBI WGS metagenome assembly OGSH01 (sample SAMN03295845, study PRJEB24534) | human gut metagenome | isolation source: fecal sample 5 from infant 6 | host: Homo sapiens | place: USA: Pittsburgh, PA | collected 2014-07 | reverse complement strand
TCGATAACGACTAAATCCGTTACTTCACTCATGGTCTCTCCTGAAATTTGGTTGTGCGCTTCCCGTCTGCGATAGCCGGACGAGTAGGGGGAATGTGGTGGGTATTACTTTCCGAGTGCTTTTGCGATGGCGGTTCGAGCTTTATCAAAACGGCAAATGCATTCGAAATCGTGGCCGCATGATTTCGAATTTCCTGACGACTCAGACATGAAGTCTTGCAGAGCTTCCAGTAATTCAGGTGCCGCTGATATTAATTGTGCATCCTCTCGTTCGTTTCTGGTTGCAATTTCAATGTACGTGTCGCCCATAACTACGCCGTGAAATGTCGTCATCATTTCATTCACATTTCTGATTGTGTATTTCCACAGCCCCGGTGTTCCTTTGAATTCACTCATAATCATTTCCTGTGCCACGGAAAACCAATTGCCGCCTTCATATCGTTGTAGGCCGACATCCACATCACCGAATCACCTATGAATCTGGCGATTAGCGCTTTGTTCTGAGCTGCACGAAGCATGTTGTGATTAATCATGATTTACCCTCTGCGCTTAAGCCGCGCCGCTGAACGTAAAGACCTCTGCATGCAATTTTCATCGCTGCAAAATTAGTAAGCGGTGGATAGCCGCCGTGATAACAGAGCACCCTCGTGAAGGCGCTGTGGTATCAGCAATAAAAAAGCCGCTTGTCAGGCGGCTCTAAGTTTCTTGACGAAGTTCATACAGGCTGTAGGGCTGCATGTTCTCCATGTTGTTTTATGCTGCATCCTTTTGCTCGGCGGGTAGTACGCGACGGTTCCATTTGGCGTCCTGAATATCAGGGTGTTTTCCCCCTCCTCAAACTCAACCCCGTTTCGTAGAAAGAACGACTTCATTCCATCGTGAGCGGAGTTTCTTGCCACTCTCCGCCGCTCTTTTAGCTCTGGCTTCATATCGCGCCAAAACTCCCCCATCGTGTAATCATCGTCTTCCATCGCCTTACCCTCTGTTTGTATCGTGAGCTAATAAAAAGGCCGCCAGTTAGGCAGCCTGTATGATTTCCAGATTTTTCAGCGTTGCTCCAGCCACCCAAGCCCAATACATCCAGTGGTCACGGGCATCGCCCTCATCCTCTGCTTCAATAATCCGATCGAACTCTTCGTCATTCCACTGACCGGTACATCGAAAGTGATTTGCACTCATTGCCTCACCTCATAAGTTAATTAACGCGCCGTAACCGATTTGCTCGGAATCCTTTGTGGTGCGGCGCCGGGTTGCTTATCTTCCCGGTTACTGTCTGGCAGTTGCATTTCACCGCACTACAAAACATTCCGTTTGCATCCAATTGCCGTTCATCCTGAACCCGCCTGGTGCCCGACGCATGGTTTACTGTCGCGCCGTTCGACTGACCGAAACGCTGTGTTGTTCCGATGGGGTAATTAAACATCATGTGGATTTGATAGTCAACACGGTGTGGATTAATTATGTTGATTTTATTCCTTCCTGTTGATTTGTATGTTTATTTATTTTTGTGCTTTGTTGGTGTTATGCTCAGAAAAACATCAAAGAGGGCTTTGTTATGGGTTTAGGAATGGATATGGGACGGGATGAGCTATTGGACGATCGTGCAGCTTTCATTGCTGGCGAGATTGGCGGAGCAGTTGCTGAGTTGATTATTGGCGGGGTGGTTATTAGTCGGGATGCGATTGTGGATAGCCTGGAAGCCAAGAGGAGGTCGGTGGGTAATGTTATTCACAAGGGATTACTGAGGGATGCTGCGGAGTTCGTGAGGAAAGGGAAGTAAAAACCCGGCGCGGTGGCCGGGTCACTTACTATCTATAGCAATACAGAGTACCAGAATACGCGACCAATGATTTCTACATCAGCTTCGTTCGCTGTCTCATCTTCCCGGTTAAAGCTGCGTATAGTCAGCATTCCACCAGGATTGCGATATAGCTGTTTTATGCGCTTCAACTTATCGTCTCCGCCACCTGGCTGAGCGATAGCATAAAGTTTACCATCGACTATGCGCTTATTATTCGTGTCTACCGCAACGGTTGTCCCATCAGGTATTACTGGTTCCATGCTGTCACCGGTTGCCGGGAAACAAAGAACGCCAGAACCATCGCTATTTGCCCCAACGCGACGCAATGTTGCCTTTGAGAACCTCAGCTTAAAACCGTTATGATCTTCGCTATGTACGCGCCCATCACCACATGCAAATTCAATGTCCTTAAGGAACGGCACTTCAACCTCATCATCTGGTAGTGGCGTGTTCTTGTCCCATGCGTCTACGGTTCCCCATTCTGATTCAGGAGGGATCCCAGCATCATCAGTTATCTTTGGTGATCCCTTGCCATTTAAAAGCCAGTCTAAAGAATACCCATACTTCTCTGAAATTTGCTGAGCAGCCTCACGGCTTATGGAGTCACGCTTAATCCAGTTATTGACAGTCTGCGCACTCGTAGAAAGCTGTTCAGCTAAATCCTTCTGCTTCATATTTTCTCTGGCAAGTAAATGCCGGATTCTTTCTGCAATTCCACTCATAAAACCTCCGCTTCCCTCCATGGTAAACATGATGTGTATTTTTTCCATCATCATGATGTTGATTTAATCCACGCCATGAATTAACATGGTGTTGATTAACGTTAACTGGAGTAAGACATGATCAACAAACCGAAGACTGTTACTCCTCTTGACATGGCTATCAGTGCTGTTGGTGGTTCTCAGAAAATCCTAGCCGAAAAGGTAGGGGTTACTCCTCAGGCCATCAACATGCTTAAAAAGCGAGGCGGAAGCCTCCCGGTTACCAAGATGCGCAAATACGAAGAAGCGACCGGTCTGTCAAAGGAAGTGCTGTATCCAGGCATTTTTACTGCCTAAAAAATCTCTTTAAAAATATTACCGAACGGCCCGGTATATGGTCGGGTGCCCGGCGTGGTCATGGATGACTGTCAATGGTGCACGATAAAAAGAACAAACATTTATCAATTAACTATTTCACACCAAAGGAATTATCACATATGGAAAACTCAATTAATCGCAACAAGGCCAATGCCCAGCGCATTTTGTCCTGGTTGCTTAACCAAATCGCCATGAAAGGTGGCAACAACGTAGCTAAAGAGATCGGCGTCGATAAGGCACAGATAACCCGCTGGAAAGAAACGTGGCTGCCGAAGATGGCAATGATGCTGGCAGTTCTGGAATGGGGTGTCGTTGATGACGATATGGCGCGGTTGGCAAGAGAAGTAGCTGCGGTGCTCACAAAGAAAAAATCCCCGGCGGCAACCGAGGATTCAGATCAAATCACCATGCAATTCTGAGTCGAATAACTGGATCAATTCACAGGAGTAATTATGCACCTAAATGCCTTTGAAAGACAACCAGGCATACTCGAAGAAATGGCCATCCCTACAGATTTTCGAATGGCTGGTTGGGTTTATATCCTCAGCAACGAATATATGCCTGGTATTTTTAAGGTTGGAATGACGACAACCAGCCCGGAAATCAGAGCGAAAGAACTATCGTCAGCAACTGGCGTTCCTTATCCATTCAAGGTCGAAGCTGCCTTTCACTGTGAAGACCCATCAAGATCTGAACGTGAAATTCACGAAGCCCTTAATGAAGTAAGAATTAACGAGTCGAGAGAGTTCTTCAAAGACGATCTCGATGAAATCAAATATGAGTGTGAATGCCTTTGCGAAGCAAAGGTGGATGGCACGGTTGAAGACCTTGCAATGACTTACTCCGTCATCTCATTCGAGAAGCTTTCCAACTTAAACCTACCTGACCTGTTTGAAGATATTGGCATTAGCGTGTTCGGAGATCGCCTGGCCATTGCTGAGCGTCTTATCAGAATTGGGGCGCAGGTGGTCAATGAAAACTTCAACAACCGAGGTCTCGCTTTGGTCTTTGAAGACAATAAAGCGTTCGCCGTCATGGATGCAGAAACCTCATTCAGGATCAAGGAAGAGGAAGCGTTGAGAGAATGGGAGGCTAAGCAAATAGCAGTCGGTATTTATGGTCCACAACTTCCCCCAGTAGAGGAACCAATTCCTTTTTAGCGCAGGTGAATTATGAGCATGAATTTAATGGCGAAAGCCATGAGTATTAAGGTTGGAAATCCTCTAAGGAAGTTGGTGCTCATCAAACTGTCTGATAATGCGAATGACAAAGGTGAGTGCTGGCCATCATATCAACACATAGCCGATCACTGCGAATGCAGTAAAACAGCCGTTAGAAATCATATCGATGCACTTGAAATGATGGGGCTTCTTAAGCGGGAAAATCGCATAGGAGTAGCGAACGGAAAGGGTAATACATCCAATGTTTATTACCTGAATCTTGATGCTACCCCTGTGCCACTAAAAAGCACAGGGCTATGCAATCACGTTGCACCCCCTATGCCACCAGATGGCACACCCCCTATGCCACCAGATGGCACCAGAACCAGTCACTCTTTTGAACCAGTCAATGAACCATTAGAAACAGTCGCTGACGCTCCTGTGGGTGAAATTACCCCACTATCGAAATATGCCTTTGAAGGAGTGGTCATCAAGCTTAATCACGATCACTTCCAGAAATGGTTGTCCCTCTACCAGAACATAGACCTCACCTATGAGCTGAAGAGACTTGATATCGAATTTACAGCTGATAAGCCAAAAAACTGGTTTATCACTGCAAGCCAAAAACTCAACTACCAGAACAAACAGCCGGGGCAGCGAGCGAGCAGAACTGGCAATCCTGATCTGGATTTCAACAACACTGACTGGGCCTATGGAGTGATGCCATGAAATCTATTGCAGAGCAGATGCACAACTTCGACCGCGAGCAGATGGGCCGTGTAGCACATAACCTGCCTGAACAGTACCAGGAGCGCGCGCCGGTTGAACAGGTGGCTCAGATATTCAACAAGCTATTCAGCGAGCTTAGAGCAGCGTTCCCGGCAAGCATGGCTAACTTTCGCAGCCAGGAGGATGTGAATGAGTTCCGCCGACAGTGGTTGCTAGCATTTCAGGAGAACGGGATCCACTCACTGGAGCAGGTTGATGCCGGAATGCGAGTGGCACGTCGCCAGGAGCGACCGTTCCTGCCATCGCCTGGTCAGTTCGTTGCATGGTGCAAACAGAGCGGTGGGGTACTGAATATCACGGTGGAAAACGTGATCGCCGAATACTGGGACTGGCGCAACCGTTCATTCGAGTTCACATCCAGTGAGCAATTCCCATGGTCTCAGCCGGTCATGTATCACGTCTGCGTAGAGCTTCGCCACCGCAGCACCGAACGCCAGTTAACGCATAGCGAGCTTGGACGTGAAGCCAGTGACTTGCTGGACATGTGGGAAAGGCGAGTTATCGATGGAAAGCCGATCCCCCCTGTGCGTAGAGCTATTGCGGCGCCAGCGGCAGATCTCGGTCCGACCCCAGCTCAAATACTGATGGCAAAGTACAAACGCAACAAAGCTAATGGAGCCGCATGATGGACAGCGTAAAGCAACGCATTCTTGATTACGTATCAGCTAACCAGCCAGACAAGGTTGATCTGATTTACAAGGAAGTCGGAATCAGTCGAAACCGCTACTACGAAGAGGCGAAAGAGCTTCGTTTCATGGGCAGATTGCGCAGCGTTCCTGGTATTGGCGTATTCCCCGGCGAAAAGGCGTTCCAGCAATGGCTGAAGAATGGCGGAGGCGAGTCCATCAGGCAGCGTGCCGTTGATGCTAACCAGAGTAGCCAGGTAGCAAAAGGCGTTATCAAGAAAGATAAAACCAATAGTGACGATCCGAAGATGTTCACCCCATACAACCCGGAGAATAACGGTGTTGTAGCGGAGTTCATGCAGAGTGATGCGAGAAAGAGACTGATGATGGTTTACGGGAGGGCTGGAGCATGAAAGAAGCACGTAACACGCGAGAAATCATTGAGCAGGAATATAACGAATTTCCCGAGACCATCCTCCACGCTGAACTATGCCGGGCATGTGCTCGCGTAGACGGTCGAAGCATCAAGCAGTCACTCAAGGCATTTGCTCTGGCACGTATCGAGAAGGTTGAGAGTAAGCCACTTAAAGGCGCACTGGAGCAGATGGCATCCAGCATGTTTCCAGAGACAGAGATAGCCCGTATCCGCGCCTGTGTAGGTCGCATGGAGTCGGCACTGGTTAAGACATTCGGAGTGAAGCGAGCATGACCTGCATTCGAATACCTAACGGAATTATCTGCACGTATCCAACTTACCGTTTGCGCCTTGAAGACGGAACCTGCGTTTTCATGTCATGGCATGACTACTGCGGGCCAGAGTTTTATCGAGACAAAAACGAACGTCGCTGGATTGATGAATGGTGGGAAAACCCACTCATTGTAAAGGCGCTCGATTGGTTTACCGGCAGAGGAAATCGCGCATGACTGAAGCCTACATAGCAGAGCTATCTGCAAGCGTGGCCGTGATAGTCGTCCTTTTTTATGCAATACGCAAAAACATCGATTAACAGGCCTGCTTAGCGGGCCTTTTTTATAAGGGTAGGATTATGAGTAACCGTGAAGAATTTGAATATGAAGCGGGGCAAGAATTAAAGCTTCCAGTATCAATTATTAAACAGGCCCGCATGGGGGATGGGTACGACCACGCTTTCGACAGCATGAACGTTATGCAGCCATTAAACCAATGGTGGCATTGGTGGCAAGCAGGGCGAGAAGGTATGGATAAAAAGTTCACAGACATGACAGTACAGCTCGCTAACGCCGAGAGCAAGTGCAGGGAGCTGGCGGCGGAGAATGTGGGACTGAAAAATTTCATTATCAAAGATTGTCATGTTGCACACATCGAGCCGGAAACTTTCTACGAAGAGGAGGTTACCCGTTACGTCAGCGCCGATGGTTACGAGCCAGAAACCCCAGCGACAGAAGCTTTCCTGGCTGAAGTGCGGGCGCAGGGTGTGGAGATGTTTGCTGAGCAAGCCGCTAAAAGTCTAAGCGGCGGCTACGTGATTGTTGCCAAAGAGTTCACTGCCCAACTTCGCAAAGGAGCCGCGCTATGAGCAAGTATTCTCACACCAAAGCGCGCATCGAGAAGAAATTTTCTAAAAACGCGAAAGAGCTACTGATTTCTCTGTTTCCGAGTCTATCTGGAAATGAGTTCTCTTTAGAAAGTGAATCATTCGAGTCGTATCACGGAACTGTTTACCACGATGAGTGGGTTATCTGGTTCGGCCCTGATTACTACGGTGAGAGCGATTACCACAGTTGCGAATGGTTGCTCTATTCATGGCTCATCGACAACACCACGGACTTTAGCGGGATCATGAAAGCTCATGAGGAGGCCGGTTGGTGCGTTCCTATTGATGAAACTCCTTTTTATTCACCTTGGCGCGGAGCCTCGCGCGCGGAAATTATCAGCCATTGCCGCGACTTGGTTCGTGCTGGCGTAACACTAGATCGCATGCGCTAAGGAGGCAGCCCAATGACAGCACTCAACAAACAGGCGCTGCGTGAAGCGGCAGAGAATGCTACGCCTGGTCGCATCGGAGACAGAATTGATGGCAGTGGCAGTATCAAATATCAGTGCTTCGGTAACGACGGCTCTTTGGTTCTGCAAACAGACCATAAAAATATGGAGTACGGATTTATTGGTGATAACGGTGACTCCGATGAGCTGTTCTTCAGGTTGTGCGACCCCGCCACCGTGCTGGCGCTGCTGGATGAACTGGAAGCCAAAGACTCAACCATCTCTACTCAGCAGCATGAAATACGGACACTGCTTAATGCTCTAGAGCAAGCAACGGAGAAGCGAAACTTTGACATTCCTGGTCGGAAACGACTGATTGGGTGGAGGGCGTCAGATTACACCGATGAGACATCAGACCCTGAGTTAGCTAAAAACTGGGCTGCTGCTATTGGTGTGCTGCCTATTTTTGAAGGCGACGTGAATACCAAACTTAGCGCCGCTGGCATTGGCGTGAAGGGGGAGTGAGATGATTGCTGCAAACTACACAGTCAATCTCTACTGCGACTGCGATGAGTGCACCGGTAAGCAATGGGGAAGTCCAGATTTTGCCGAGTACATTGGAAATTCATGGTCTGGTTGCGCAAAAGAGGCGCGGTCACATGGCTGGCGTATCAGCAAGGATAGAACGCGAGCGTTCGCGCCAGGTCACAAGATTTCGAGGACTAACCCATGACAACTAACCACCCGGCGCACGGTCCTGTATCACTCGATCGCCTGCACCAGATAAGCGAAATACTCAGCAAAGCAGCAGCACAAAGCGACGGCGGTAATCTCGGCTACGCAATGGCTGATGCTGTGAAGGTTATTGATGGGGCTATTGCGGCATTTGGTGCTGAGCCTGCACCAGTAGATATTGAAATGCTGGCCACTGTACTGAGAAACGCTCCGTTAGCGCCGTCAGATAGCCAGGGCAAGCCGAGAGCGCCGGTAGTGCCGGATGAAGATCCGCGAGATGCATTCGAGCGAACATTCAAAATGCCGAAGCATGTCACCCGCTGCGGTACCGGATATGCAGTAACGGCATATTCCGCATGGTTAGCCCATGATTTCGTTAGGATGTGGGAGGGCTGGAACGCTTGCCGCGCCGCCATGCTTCAGGGTGCCGAACCTGCAAGTAATTGCGATGAATTACCGCTGGACTACCTGCAAGGGCACAAAGACGGACTGGAGTGGGCTGCACAATTGGCAGAGGCTAATCATCCGCAAACAGGTGACTGGTTGTACGACGACCCAATCGAGCTTGCCAGGGCGATTCGCAAAGGTCCGGATATGCCTACCGTTCAGGATGGCAAGTCTCCAGTAGCTCCGGGTGCATGGATTCCGGTAAGCGAGCGGATGCCGAATAAGTTAATCCCGGTAATGGTCATGTATGAAGACGGTGAGATGTGGTCTGCAATGTGGAATGGCAATCGCTGGGATGATGGCACCGAATATCCGGATCCGCACTCAGTTACGCACTGGCGTAAAATGCCAGCAGCACCACAGCAGGAGGTGAAGTTAGCACTTGAGCATGGGATGCGGCGTTACGCTGGAGCTATGCAAAAACTGTCAGAAGGTGATGACTAACGCAACGTCAAGCAACATTACTCACCATCAAAATTAGTGTTATAATTAGGTCGCAGTCGGATTGAGCACCCGGCTGTGACCTCTGCATCTGATTGGGAAATTAGATGCGAAACACAAAGAGTACCTCACACCACCTGTCACAGATGCAGAAATGCACCTGCGATTTTCTGCAT
>OGSH01000747.1_pt1 | contig 9779 bp, 10 predicted proteins | sample 1573821 | NCBI WGS metagenome assembly OGSH01 (sample SAMN03295845, study PRJEB24534) | human gut metagenome | isolation source: fecal sample 5 from infant 6 | host: Homo sapiens | place: USA: Pittsburgh, PA | collected 2014-07 | reverse complement strand
CAGATAAATATATATATAATATTTAGAATTTAACAGAAATTTAGATATTTATACGTTTAAATGAAAAAAATTAAAAATTTAAGTAATTGATATAAAAAATATATTGTGGTAAAATGATTTAAATTAATAAATGAGTTTCGTATAATTCCAATAATATGGTTTGGAAGTCTCTACTAGGAACCTATAATTCCTAATTACGAAGAAAATTTTATGCAAAGATGCATGTTTTTTCTTCGTAGTTAGGAATTTTTTTTATAATTAAGGAGGAAATTATGGATATATTAAATTTACCTAAAATAGAACTTCATTGTCATTTAGATGGCAGTGTAAGACCAGAAACGATGATTGATATAGCTCGAAAGGAAAATATAAAAATACCTTCTTTTGATATAGAAGATATAAAAAAAAGAGTTATAATACCAATAGAGTGTGAATCATTAAACGAATATTTAAAAGCATTTACAATCCCAAACTTAGTTATGCAGTCAAAGGAAAGTTTAAGAAGAATAGCATTTGAGCTTTATGAGGATGCGGCAAAAGAAAATGTTAAGTATATGGAAATAAGATTTGCACCAATACTTCATACAATGGAAGGTCTTAAAATTGATGAAGTGATAGAAAGTGTTTTAGATGGAATTAATGATGCAGAAAAACAATACAATATTAAAGGAAATTTAATACTCGGATGTATGAGATTTATGTCTATAGAAAAAGCTTATGAAGTTATAGAGGCAGGAAAAAAGTTCATTGGAAAAGGTGTTGTTGCAATTGATTTATGCGCAGCAGAAGAAGAAGGCTTTTGTAGAAAATTTGTAGAGCCAATGAAACTTGCTAGAAAATATGGTTATAGGATTACAATTCATGCAGGGGAAACAGGAATCGGTAAAAATGTATTAGAAGCTGTTGAGCTTTTGGGTGCTGAAAGAATTGGACATGGAGTATTTATAAGAAATTGTAAAGAAGCTTATGATATTGTAAAAGAAAAAAATGTTACTTTAGAAATGTGCCCTACAAGTAATGTACAAACAAAAGCAGTTAAAGATTTTAATGATCATCCAATGTATGATTTCTTTAAAGATGGAATTAATGTAACAGTTAATACAGATAATAGGATTGTATCAAATACAGACATGACTAATGAAATACATATAGCATTTAGCAAGTTCAACATTACATATGAAGATTATATTGAGATTTATAAGAAAAGTGTTGAGGCAAGTTTTGCGGATATCAAAATAAAAAATGAATTGTATTCAATGATATAAAATAGTTAACAAATAATTTAAAATAAAGTTTTAGATTGATTTTATATAATAAATTTATCTGAAGCTTTATTTTTATGTAAAAAGACTTAAGTAGTCGTTTACTCTTGGATATAAACATAAGATTATTAAAAATATTGTGATAAATACAAATAATATTAGATTTATTTAGTAATAATAAAAATAATTGACAAAAAAATTAAATTAATTATAATAGTTAGTATGCTACGTATTTAGTTTAATACATATATAGGTTAAATTCCAAAAGTTGCTATTATAATAAAAAAGAAAAATATAACTAAAAACTTAGTACATATATGTACTAATATTAATTAACTACTTTAAAAATATGGAGGAGAATATGAAAGAAGAAATAAGATTAAGTCTTTTATTAAAAATGGTTACTAATCTTTTTGAAAGGGAATTAAATAATAAAGTTGCACTAATGGATTTAACACATGCTCAATGCGGAATATTAGCTTATTTACACAGACATAGAAATAAAGAAATATATTTAAATGATATTGAAAAAGAATTTTGTTTAAAACGTCCTACTGTCTCTGGTCTTACAAAAAGACTTGAAGAAAAAGAATTTGTATTAATTGAACCTAAATTTAATGATAAAAGGTACAAAAGAATAAGTTTAACAGATAAAAGCGAAGAAATTCTTGAACTTATGGAAGAAAATTTATTAAATTCAGAAAAAATTTTGTATAAAGATCTTACGGATAATGATAAGAATGAACTTTATAGGATTCTTAGTATAATGTTTAAAAATATGAAAAAAGAATAGATATTTTATATTATGAGTATTTGTAAATAGCTATTAAGTTAATTAGCGGTGAGTTTATAAAAATGTTAACTAAATAAAGTATTTAGATTGGATAAGGAAAGGAGATTAGTATGATTAAAACATTAATGTCACAAGTAAAACAATATAAAAAAGATTCAATCCTGTGTCCTATATTTGTAATATTGGAAGTTATCATGGAAGTTATTATACCATTTTTAATGGCCTCAATCATTGATAAAGGTGTAGAAGCAGGAAATATGATGCATGTTATTAAAATTGGTACAATTATGATTATAATGGCAATGATGTCATTAACATTTGGAGCATTAGCAGGAAAATATGCAGCAAGTGCTAGTACAGGTTTTGCAAAAAATCTAAGAAAAACTATGTTTCAAAATATTCAAAGTTTTTCGTTTTCCAATATAGATAAATATTCTACAGCAGGTCTTGTTACACGACTTACAACGGATATTACTAATGTCCAAAATGCATATCAGATGGTTGTACGTTTATGTACAAGGGCGCCTATTATGCTTATATGTGCTATGTTTATGGCATTTAAAATTAATTCTAGACTTTCTATGGTCTTTTTAGGTGCAGCTTTATTTTTAGGAGTATCTTTATATTTAATAACTAAAAATGTACATCCATTATTTATGAAGGTATTCAAAAAATATGATGCGTTAAATGCAAGTGTACAGGAAAATATAAACGCAGTGCGAGTTGTTAAAGCGTATGTAAGAGAAGAGTATGAAATTAATAAATTTCATACTGCATGTGAGAATATATATAAACTTTTTGTTAATGCTGAAAAAATACTTGTTCTAAATATGCCTATAATGCAATTTGCTGTATATACATGTATACTTCTTGTTTCATGGATTGGTGCTAAAATGATTGTGGGTGGATCATTAACTACTGGAGAACTTATGAGTTTATTCACTTATATTATGAACATTATGATAAGTCTTATGATGATATCAATGATATTTGTTATGGTAATAATGTCTAAAGCATCTGCAGAACGTATTGTAGAAGTAATAAATGAAAAATCAGATTTAAATAATAAAGAAAATCCAGTTTATGAAGTTAAAGATGGTTCAATAGCTTTCGAAAATGTAAATTTTTCATATAAAAAAGATGGTGAAAAAGTACTTAGTAATATAAATTTAAATATTGAAAGTGGACAAACAATTGGAGTTATTGGAGGTACAGGAAGTGCAAAATCAAGTCTTGTTCAGCTTATTCCAAGATTATATGATACTGAAAGTGGTCAAGTAAAAGTTGGAGGACTTAATGTTAAAGAATATGATATAGAAACATTGAGAAATGAAGTTGCAATGGTTCTTCAAAAGAATGTCTTATTTTCAGGTACTATTAAAGATAATCTTAAGTGGGGAAATAAAGAAGCTACTGACGAAGAAATTAGAAAGGCATGTATTCTTGCACAGGCTGATGAATTTATTCAAACTTTCCCTGATAAATATGACACTTTCATTGAACAGGGAGGTTCAAATGTATCTGGAGGTCAAAAACAAAGACTTTGTATTGCAAGAGCATTATTAAAGAAACCGAAGATACTTATTTTGGATGATTCTACAAGTGCTGTTGATACCAAAACAGATACCCTTATAAGAAGAGCTTTTAAAGATGAAATCCCAAATACTACAAAGATTATAATTGCTCAGAGAATTTCATCAGTTCAAGATTCTGACAATATTATAGTATTAAATGAAGGTACAATTGTTGATTTTGGAAATCATGATGAATTGGTAGAAAGATGTGAAATTTATAGAGATGTTTATGAATCTCAAATGAAAGGAGCTGATAAAGATGAAGAAAAATAATCTTGGAAGACCAAAACAAAAGACAAAAGAAAAACCTTTAGCAATAATGAAGCGATTATTTTCTTATATATTAAAAAGATATAAAATTCATTGTATAGCAGTTATTCTTTTAATAATTATCAGTTCACTTGCGAATATCATTGGAACAATGTTCATGAAGAATCTTATAGATGATTATATTCTGCCTTCTATAAAAGAGGGTAATACTGATTTTAGACCATTACTGAAAGCATTGATTATGATGGGAGCAGTATATTATTTTGGAGCATTTTGTACATGGGTTTACAATAGAATTATGGTAAATGTAACACAAGGAACTTTAAAGAACATAAGAAATGATTTATTTAAGCATATGGAAAAGCTTCCTATAAAATATTATGATACTCATGCTCATGGAGATATTATGAGTATTTATACAAATGATACTGATGCCTTAAGGCAGATGATATCTCAGGGAATACCACAATTTATTGCTTCAGGAATCACAGTGTTTGGTGTTCTTGTTTCTATGATTATTTTAAATGTACCATTAACAATTATTACTTTAATAATGGTTGGAATAATGTTTTTTGTTACAAAAAAAATTGCACAAAAGAGTGGAGCCTATTTTGTAAAACAACAGAAATCTCTTGGTAAGGTAAATGGATATATTGAAGAAATGATGGAAGGACAAAAAGTTGTTAAGGTATTCTGCCATGAAGAGGAAAGTATAAAAGAGTTTGATAAAATAAATGAAGAACTATGCGAATGTGCAGATAATGCAAATAAATATGCCAATATCTTAATGCCTGTTATGGCTAATATAGGTAATATAAGTTATGTACTTACTGCTATAAGTGGAGCACTTCTAGCAATTTATAATGTTGGAAACTTTACTTTAGGTGGACTAGCATCTTTCTTACAATTTAACAAAACATTTAATCAGCCCATAGCACAGCTATCCCAACAATTGAATGGTATAGTAATGGCTCTTGCTGGAGCTGAAAGAATATTTGAACTTATAGATGAGGTTCCTGAATTAGATGAAGGTTATGTGGAACTTGTTAATGCAAGTATTAATGATGATGGAATAATTAAAGAAGTAAAAGAAAGAACTGGTATATGGGCATGGAAGCATTATCATAAAGAAGATAATACTACAACTTACCAAAAAGTAGAAGGTGATGTTGTATTTGATCATGTAGACTTTGGATATAATGATGAAAAAATAATACTTCACGATATAGAACTTTATGCAAAGCCAGGACAGAAAATTGCTTTTGTAGGGGCAACAGGGGCAGGTAAGACAACTATTACTAATTTAATAAATAGATTCTATGATATTCAAGATGGTAAAATAAGATATGATGGAATTAATGTAAACAAGATTAAAAAGGATGATTTAAGAAGATCTCTTGGAATAGTTCTTCAAGATACTCATTTATTTACTGGAAGTGTAATGGAAAATATTCGTTATGGTAAGTTAGATGCAACCGATGAAGAAGTTATTGCTGCAGCAAAGCTTGCAAATGCAGATTATTTTATTAAGCATCTTCCAAATGGATATGATACAATTCTTACTGGAGATGGAAATAATCTTTCACAAGGGCAGAGACAGCTTCTTTCTATAGCTAGGGCAGCAATTGCAGACCCTCCAGTTTTGATTCTTGATGAAGCAACTTCAAGTATAGATACACGTACTGAGAAAATTGTTCAAGAAGGTATGGATAATTTAATGCATGGAAGAACAGTTTTTGTTATTGCTCATAGATTGTCAACCATTAAAAACTAAGATGTTATAATGGTTCTTGATAAAGGACATATAATTGAACGTGGCAATCATGAAAGCCTTATTGATAAAAAAGGTATTTATTATCAACTTTACACTGGAGCTTTAGAACAAGACTAATTTTAGTATTAAATTAAGAAAAAATAAAGATATTAATAGAGGTCATACAAGATGTATGACCTCTATTAATATCTAACGTTCTTTTCCTAAAAAGAAAACTCCAACAGTTCCTTGTCCGGTATGGCTTCCAATGGCTAATCCGATGTAGTTTATTTTAAGATTTTTAGGTGTATATTTTTCTTTTAATAATTGACATAAATATTCAGCACCTTTATGGTTATGGGCATGAGTTACAAATATATCATTAAGTTCTTCATTTCCTAGATTTTCATCTATTTTATTAATTAACTCTTTTATTGCTTTTTTTTCACCACGAATTTTTCCAACAGTATCTAAAGTACCATCATTTTTAACTTCAAGAATAGGCGTTATATTTAGTATACTTCCAACCATTGCAGCTGCAGAACTTATTCTTCCACCTCTTTCAAGATGCTTTAAATCTTTTACTGTGAAGTAGCAATATAATCTCTTCTTTAGTTTTTCTATAGCATCCACTATTTCTGTTATTGTTTTTCCTTCTAACTTTAGTTGGACAGCTGTATAAACAAGAAGTCCATGACCACCTGATGCGGATTTTGTGTCTATTATTTCTATGTTGCAATTTGGATATTTATCAATTAGTTCATCTTTTGCAATTAAAGCACTATTATATGTTCCACTTAACATCGATGAAAATGCTATATACAAAATATCATATCCATCAATTAAATATTTTTCAAATTCATCAACAAATCTGTTTGGATTAACTTGACTTGTTTTTGGGATAGATCCTTTTGAAAGTTTATCATAAAAATCTGAGTAGCTTAGGCTTTTACCACAATCTTCAATTATATTTTCTCCATCTAAATCACATACAAGACCTAAATAGCCTAAATCTAGAGTTTTTATCATCTCATATGAAAGATCACAGCCTGAGTCTGTTATTATTTTAAATTTTTTCATTAAATTTACCTCCGGTAAAACTTAAAGTAATTATACTAAATTTTATTTTGACTTTTTTCATAATTATTACACATATGTGGTTTATACCTCATCTTTTGTAGTATAATCTATGTATTATAAAATCACAATGGACAAATGTAATCAATTCGTTACTTAGTACCCATTGTATACGTAATCTGTTACTTAAAAGGAGATTAAATTATGGAGAAAACACATGCAAAAGAAGTCAAAATAGATAAGAGAAGCCTAAAAACTAAAAAAGCAATAAAAAAAGCTCTAAAGAAACTTATGTGTAGTACAGATATATCTAAAATAACTATAAAAGAAATTGCAATTGAAGCTGATATTAATAGAAAAACATTCTATACTCATTATACAGATGTTTTTAGTGTTCTAAAAGAAATAGAAGATGATCTTACTTCAAAGCTCATCAATATACTTAATACATATGAGATATCTGAAAAGAAATATAATCCTTATCCAATTTTTGCAGAACTTACAGACGTAATTAATAAAGATATTGAATTCTATAATTTACTTTTGAGCTATAGTAGTTTTAGTAATTTGATTAATAAAATTACTTTTGTTTTGAAGGAATATATATATAATTATTGTACTGCAAGAGCTAATATTAATAACACCTCCCTTCCTTATGTTGTTAATTTTATTTCAGCTGGTGTTATATCGTCTTATCAAGAATGGCTTAATTCAGAGAAGAAAATAACATTGGAAGAATTATCAGAAACCTTAAGTGTATTAATAGCTGGCGGAATTAATTCTATTGTATAGAGTTATAACATTTTAGCTATTATTTTCTTACTAATAATAGTTTGACACTGAATATTTGATGTGATATGCTATATCACATAGTATGGAAAACTACTTATTGCGAAAGATAAATATTTTCGAAATACAAAGGAGATAAAATCATGATAAGAATAATTTCAGATTCATCTACATTATATACAATTGAAGAAGGTAAAAAACATGATATAGATATAGCACCTTTAGCAGTAACAATTAATGGAAAATCATATTTGGAAAATGAAGAAATTACATCTGACGAGTTTATAACTATGATAAAAGATGGAAATATTCCTGTTTCATCGCAGCCAGCTGTGGGGGACGTAATAAATTTATATGAAAAATATCCTGAAGATGAGATAATTAACATTACTATGGCAGATGGACTCTCTGGAACATATAATTCAGCGTGTATGGCGAAAAAACTATGTGATAATGGTGAACGTATCGAGGTTGTAAATTCAAAGACTTTATGTTTACCTCAAAGATATATTGTTGATACGGCTGTTAGTCTGTCTAAAAATGGCAAAACTAAAGAAGAAATAATAAAAATAATACAAAATTTAATAGAATCAACAAAATCATTTCTTATTCCAAAAGATTTTGAATATTTAGTAAGAGGTGGAAGATTATCTCCTTTAGCAGGAAAAATAGCAGGGGTTATAAAATTAGTACCTGTAGTGACACTTAGTGATGATTCTACATCTCTAGTTAAATTTACTACTAAAAGAACATTTAAAAAGGCTGTGGAAAAAATTTGTGATAACTTATTAGAAAACGGGTTTAATAATGCTCATAAAATATTTATTTCTCATGGTGGGGATGAAGAAAGTGCAAAATTAGTAAAAGAAATAATATGCGAAAATATAAATGAAGCAGAAGTCGAGATATATAAACTTGGTCCAGCATTTATAACTCAAGGTGGACCAGGCTGTATAGCAATTCAGACTATAAAAAAATACTAATAAGAATATATACTTTTCTATTACAAAATGTTACAATTAATAAAAGGAAATCCTTTTAAGACATCATTAGAAGTACCAGATTACATAATGATAGAAAGAGGGTGGAGCTTTATGAGAAATAAAATATTTCGTTTTACAACAGTGATAGCTTTGGTTATGATTGGTAATCTATATGCTACATTAGCAACTGGTAATTCAGTAATATCTGCTCATGCAGAAAATATTACTGAAAATATTTTAAATGTAGAGAATAAAGTATCAAGTCAAAGTGAAATGGAAGATATCGCTGTAAATCTTTTTACTAGTTATATCAAAGAAAATAGTACAGATTGGAAAAAAGTTCAATATGAAAAACTAGATAGAACACCATTAAAAACAATAGAAGACTATAAAATTATAAATGCATCATTAGTTTCTGTAAAAGAAGACAATTTTTGTGTTAAAATTATCTATGATGTAAAATGTACTGAGGAAAGTGATATGTGGCTTGCAGGAAATGGTTTTAAAGATACAGATAATTGGATTAGAAATAAAAGCAATTATGTAAGCGTTAAAAATGAAGAAAATAAATGTTTTATTATAGGTATAGATACTTAAAAAATTGCACCTGAAAACCAGGTGCAATTTTTAAAAATAATATATCTGGAAACTACAATTTATTGTAAACGTTTTTTGGAGAGTTATATTGAGGATGATATAAATAAGGTGGTATAATAAGGTAAATAGTAACTATGGGGGGAATTTGAGATGAGCAGCTTTAAGGAAATAAAACCATTAGAATTAACCAATAATCCATTTGAAATGATAAGCAAAGATTGGATGCTTATTACTGCAAAAAAGGCTTGTAAGGTAAATACTATGACAGCTTCATGGGGAGGACTTGGTGTTATATTTAACAAAAATGTAGCCACAATTTATGTGAAAAAACAATGTTACACAAAAGAGTTTTTAGATGATAGTGATAGATTTTCTTTAACTATATTTAATGATGAGTATAGAAGAGAACTATCGTATTTAGGAATAGTGTCAGGTAGGAATGAGGATAAAATATCAAAAGTGAATTTCAATATTTCTGAAGAAAATGGCACACCATATTTTAATGAAGCAGAAATAGTATTAATATGTAAAAAAATTTATTCGCAAGATTTAAGTGAAGATTGTTTTGAATACGATACCATACATTGTAAAAACTACAGTGAAAATAACATTCATACAATGTATATTGGCGAAATAGAAAAGATCTTAATTAAAGATTAATTAATTTTAGATAATTATAAT
>OGSH01000739.1_pt1 | contig 9883 bp, 9 predicted proteins | sample 1573821 | NCBI WGS metagenome assembly OGSH01 (sample SAMN03295845, study PRJEB24534) | human gut metagenome | isolation source: fecal sample 5 from infant 6 | host: Homo sapiens | place: USA: Pittsburgh, PA | collected 2014-07 | reverse complement strand
CTTCTTCAACAGAGATGATCATCGGGAACATGATGCGCAGTTTACCGAAAGCAGACGCACGCAGGATCGCGCGAACCTGGTCACGCAGGATCTCTTTACGATCCATCGCGATACGGATTGCACGCCAGCCCAGGAACGGGTTCTCTTCTTTCGGGAAGTTCATGTACGGCAGCTCTTTGTCGCCACCGATGTCCATGGTACGGACGATAACCGCCTGAGAGCCACACGCTTCAGCCACGGCTTTATAAGCAGCAAACTGCTCTTCTTCCGTTGGCAGCGCGTCGCGGTCCATGAACAGGAATTCTGTACGATAGAGACCGACGCCTTCCGCACCGTTGCGCTCAGCGCCATCAACGTCGCGGACGGTACCGATGTTTGCGCACACTTCTACCTGATGGCCGTCCAGGGTGATGGCTGGCAGGTCTTTCAGCTTAGCGAGTTCCGCTTTTTCAGTCGCAACCTGCTCCTGAACCGCGCGCAGTTTATCGATCTCTTCATTGGTTGGGTTGACGTAAACCAGATTGTTTACGGCATCCAGAATCAGATAGTCGCCGTTTTTCACCTGAGAGGTGACGCTACCGGTACCCACGATGGCTGGCAGTTCCAGAGAGCGCGCCATGATAGAGGTGTGGGAAGTACGGCCACCCGCGTCGGTGATGAAACCGAGGACCTTTTTCAGGTTCAGCTGTGCGGTTTCAGACGGAGTGAGGTCAGCGGCAACCAGGATGACTTCATCCTGAATCGCGCTCAGGTCGATGATGGCCAGACCCAGGATGTTGCGCAGCAGGCGCTTACCGATGTCACGTACGTCAGCCGCACGCTCTTTCAGGTATTCATCATCCAGTTCTTCCAGGGCAGTTGCCTGACCTTCGATAACTTCATGCGCAGCCGCGTCGGCCGTCATGCCTTTATCTTTAATCAGGGCTATGATTTCCTGCTCCAGCTCCTCATCTTCGAGCAGCATGATGTGCCCTTCGAAGATGGCTTCTTTTTCTTCACCGAAAGTTTCGCCAGCTTTAGTTTTGATTGCTTCCAGTTGCGCAGATGCCTTGGCACGACCGCTCAGAAAACGTTCAACTTCCTGATCAACCTTGTCGGCAGAAATTTTTTTCCGGTCGATGACGATCTCGTCTTCTTTCAGCAGCAGTGCTTTGCCGAAAGCGATACCCGGGGATGCTAAAATGCCTGAAATCATAACCCTACCTTACTTGTGACTGATATTAAAAAGAACCCGTGAACTTACTCGAGTTCAGCCATCAGTTTAACCAGATGCTCAACAGCTTTCTGCTCATCTTCGCCTTCAGCGGAGAGGGTCACTACGGTGCCCTGGGTCAGGCCCAGAGTCTGCAGTTTGAACAGGCTTTTGGCGCTGGCGCTTTTGCCGTTGGAGGTTACAGTGATCTCAGAAGTGAAGCCTTTTGCTTCTTTAACAAACTGAGCAGCAGGGCGGGTGTGCAGACCGTTCGGAGCGGTAATGGTAACTTCTTGCTGGAACATTGTATTTCCCCAACTTATAGGTTTAGTGTTGTGGAACTAAAGTCTAGCCTGGCGACTGAACTTTAGCCTGTATTGTTAGCGCTGACGTTTCGATCGTCATTAAACATTATGCAGCGAAAGCAAGACTTGAACCAAATCATAAAATCGATTCAGCAAGGCTATTTCATTCACCGATTAATTTCACGCATCAAAATAATTGCTGGTTTAAATACCAGACCCAACGGGGTGAAGCAATGCCAGGAGGGGCAAAAGTTTGAAGCAGGCCACAAAAAAGCACCTGAAAAGGTGCTTTTTTACGCGTTATTAACATGCTGGCACTACTGTTGCAGTTCTTTTTCGGTAAACAGATCGGCAAACAGTGCGGTGCTCAGGTAACGCTCGCCCGAAGAAGGAAGGATAACCACAATATTCTTGTTGGTAAAGGCTTCATCTTCCTGAAGCTTGAGTGCTGCCGCAACGGCTGCACCGGAAGAGATACCCGCCAGAATGCCTTCTTCATCCATCAGGCGACGCGCGGTAGAAATGGCTTCTTCGTTAGTGATGGTCACCACTTTATCGATCAGCTTCAGATCCAGGTTGCCCGGAATGAAGCCTGCGCCAATACCCTGAATTTTATGCGGGCCTGGTTTAAGCTCTTCACCCGCCAGTGCCTGGGTGATAACCGGTGAGTCAGTTGGCTCAACGGCAACGGTGATCAGGTCTTTTTTACCCTTTGTGCCTTTAATATAGCGTGACACGCCGGTCAGCGTACCGCCGGTACCCACGCCGGAGATAAATACGTCAACCTGGCCGTCGGTATCTTCCCAGATTTCCGGACCGGTGGTCTTCTCGTGAATTTCCGGGTTAGCCGGGTTGCTGAACTGCTGCAGCAGCAGATATTTCGCCGGATCGCTGGCCACAATCTCTTCAGCTTTCTGAATGGCGCCCTTCATGCCCTTCGCGCCTTCGGTCAGCACCAGGTTCGCGCCCAGCGCTTTAAGCAGTTTACGACGCTCGATGCTCATGGTTTCTGGCATAGTCAGCGTCAGCTTGTAGCCGCGTGCGGCAGCCACATAGGCCAGAGCAATACCGGTGTTACCGCTGGTCGGTTCCACCAGCTCAACGCCAGGCTTCAGTACGCCACGTTTTTCAGCATCCCAAATCATGTTTGCACCGATACGGCATTTTACGCTGAAGCTCGGGTTACGTGATTCTACCTTCGCCAGAATGCGTCCATTACCGATACGGTTCAGTCGAACCAGGGGCGTATGACCGATAGTCAGCGAGTTGTCTTCATAAATCTTACTCATGGCCTGTCCTTAACTGTATGAAATTGGGATACCGACCCAGCATACCTGTTGAGCAGGTAGGGGGAAGTAAGGAATTCGCATATCTATATACTGCAAGGAAATAATGGGGATCAGTATGGAATAAGGGGCGGCATAAGCCACCCCTGCTTTACACATTTTTGCATTATTTCCATAACGCGTGCTTAGCACGGTAGCAGTCGACCCACATCGCCGTCGCGCCGCAGACGGCGACGGGCATGATGAACAGATTCAGGAAGGGAATCATGGTGAACAGGCTGGTCAGCGCGCCAAACTGCATATTGGCGACCTTCTGACTGCGCAGGGCAGTGCGCATCTCTTTAAACGGCACCTTATGGTTATCGAACGGATAGTCGCAGTACTGGATGGCCAGCATCCAGGCGCTGAACAGAAACCACAGCACCGGCGCCACCGTCTGGCCAATGCCTGGCACAAAGTAGAGGATAAGCAGCACAATCGCGCGGGGCAGGTACCAGGCAAACTTCTGCCACTCGCGCTTCATGATGCGTGGCAGGTCTTTCATGATCCCCAGCACGCCCGTGTCCGGCGGCGTCGCGCCGGTAAGCCGCGCTTCAAGCTGTTCCGCCAGCAGACCGTTAAACGGTGCGGCTATCCAGTTGGCTATCGTCGAAAAGAAGTACCCAAACACCAGCAGCACGGAAATTACCGCCACCGGCCAGAGCAGGTAGTTAAGCCACTGCAGCCAGTCCGGAACGTAACTCATCAGCGACGGGATCCAGTTCTCCAGCTTTGTGAATAGCCACCAGAACGCGCCGCCCATCAGAATAATGTTGATCAACAGCGGCAGAATCACGAAGCGTCGAATCCCCGGCAGGGAGACCAGTTTCCAGCCCTGAGAAAAATACCAGACGCCGCTGCGCGGGGGAGAAGAAGATGTTGAAACCATAGCCAGGCTGTACTCCTTTTTACACAACCAGTGGAATTGCCCGCCTATATTATCCACTTACGGAGCAATGACCAGTTCGGAAATGTTCGAAAAACCAGCAAAAAGCACGATTTCCTTCATCTTTATGCTGTGAATGCTCTGCACACACTTGCACTTGACGTAAACGGCAAATACTCTTAGTGAGTAAATGTTTGCCGTGGTGGCAAGGTGTTAGAACAACAGAGAATATAATGATGCAGGATTTGCGTCTGATATTAATCATTGTTGGCGCGATCGCCATAATCGCTTTACTGGTACATGGTTTCTGGACCAGCCGTAAAGAGCGTTCCTCGATGTTCCGCGATCGCCCACTGAAGCGCATGAAGTCCAGTCGTGACGACGATGACAGTGAAGATGACATCGACGGCAGCGATGACGACGGCGTGGGTGAAGTTCGTGTTCATCGGGTCAATACTGCGCCCGGCGCAGGCCATGGGGAGCATGAAGCGCCTCGTCCTTCGCAGCACCAGTATCAACCGCCGTATGCTTCTGCACAGCCGCGCCAGCCAGCGCCGCAGCCTGTGGAAGAACCGGTGCGCCAGCCGCCGCAACAGCCTGTTTATCAGCAGCCTGCTGCGCCACAGCCGGTTCAACAGCAGCCCGTGCAGCAACAGCCTGCTCAGCCGGTACAACAACCGCAGCAGCCTGTTCACGTACAGCCTGCGCCTCAGCCTGCTCCGGCCCCGCACGTTGAGCCTGAGCCCGTTGTAGAGCCAGAGCCGGTTGTTGAAAAACCACAGCGTAAAGAAGCGGTGATCATCATGAACGTGGCCGCGCATCACGGCAGCCATCTCAACGGTGATGTGCTGCTCAACAGTATTCAACAGGCAGGATTCAAGTTTGGCGATATGAACATTTTCCATCGCCACCTGAGCCCTGACGGTAGCGGCCCGGCGCTTTTCAGCCTGGCCAACATGGTTAACCCTGGTACCTTTGATCCGGAAATGACCGGTGATTTCGTGACCCCGGGCGTCACTATCTTTATGCAGGTACCTTCTTACGGCGACGAACTGCAAAACTTTAAGCTGATGCTGCAGTCCGCTCAGCACATCGCTGACGAAGTCGGTGGCGTGGTGCTTGACGATCAGCGTCGAATGATGACCCCGCAGAAGCTGCGCGAGTATCAGGACCGCATCCGCGAAGTTAAGGAAGCTAACGCGTAATCGTCGCGTTTACTTCAACTCCTCCTCAACCCCCGCCTGTCGGGGGTTTTTTCTCATTGATGGTGCGATATGGACTCAATCGAAAAACAACTCACTGAACTGCGAACCACGCTTCGCCATCATGAATACCTCTATCATGTTATGGACGCGCCGGAAGTCCCGGATGCGGAATATGACCGCCTGATGCGCGAGCTGCGCGAGTTAGAGGCGCAGCATCCAGAGCTCATCACGCCGGATTCCCCCACCCAGCGCGTCGGCGCTGAGCCGCTGGGCGCTTTCAGCCAGGTGCGCCATGAGGTGCCGATGCTGTCGCTGGATAACGTCTTCGATGAAGAGAGCTTCCTCGCGTTTAACAAGCGCGTGCAGGATCGCCTGAAAAGCAGCGACTCCCTCACCTGGTGCTGCGAGCTCAAGCTGGATGGCCTGGCGGTCAGCCTTCTCTACGAAAACGGCGTGCTGGTGCGTGCCGCAACGCGTGGCGACGGTACAACGGGCGAAGACATCACCACCAACGTGCGTACCATCCGCGCGATCCCGCTGAAGCTGCAGGGTGACAACATTCCCGCACGTCTGGAAGTGCGCGGCGAGGTGTTCCTGCCCCAGGCGGGCTTCGAGAAAATTAACGAAGAGGCGCGTCGCACCGGCGGAAAGGTGTTTGCTAACCCGCGTAATGCGGCGGCAGGCTCTCTGCGCCAGCTTGATCCACGTATCACCGCGAAGCGACCGCTTACTTTCTTCTGCTACGGCGTCGGTATTCTGGAGGGCGGCGAGCTGCCGGATACGCACCTCGGACGTCTGCTGCAGTTTAAAGCGTGGGGTCTGCCGGTGAGCAACCGCGTTCAGCTCTGCGACTCGCCGGAAGCGGTGCTGGCGTTCTACCACAAGGTGGAAGAGGACCGCCCGACGCTCGGTTTTGATATTGATGGCGTCGTCATCAAGGTGAATTCACTGGCGCTGCAGGAGCAGCTGGGCTTTGTGGCGCGCGCGCCGCGCTGGGCGGTGGCGTTTAAATTCCCTGCTCAGGAGCAGATGACCTTCGTTCGCGACGTGGAGTTCCAGGTTGGCCGTACGGGGGCGATTACCCCGGTCGCACGTCTGGAGCCCGTGCAGGTCGCGGGCGTGCTGGTGAGTAATGCCACGTTGCATAACGCCGATGAAATCGAACGCCTCGGCCTGCGCATTGGTGACAAAGTGGTGATTCGCCGCGCGGGCGACGTTATTCCGCAGGTGGTTAACGTCGTGGAGTCAGAGCGTCCTGCCGATACGCGCGAGATCGTCTTCCCGACCCACTGCCCGGTGTGCGGCTCCGACGTTGAGCGTGTGGAAGGCGAAGCGGTGGCGCGCTGTACGGGAGGCTTAATCTGTGGTGCGCAGCGTAAAGAGTCGCTGAAGCACTTCGTCTCCCGTCGGGCGATGGACGTCGACGGCATGGGCGACAAGATTATCGATCAGCTGGTTGAGAAAGAGTATGTCCATACGCCAGCGGATCTCTTCAGGCTGACGGCAGGAAAACTGACCGGCCTGGATCGCATGGGGCCAAAGTCAGCCCAGAATGTGGTTAACGCGCTCGAAGCCGCAAAAGAAACGACCTTTGCCCGCTTCCTTTACGCGCTGGGCATTCGTGAAGTGGGTGAGGCGACGGCGGCGGGCCTGGCGGCGTATTTTGGTACGCTGGAGGCGCTGGAAAAGGCAAGCATCGACGAGCTGCAGAAAGTCCCTGACGTTGGCATTGTGGTCGCCACGCACGTTTTTAACTTCTTCGCCGAAGAGAGCAACCGTGAAGTTATCGGCAAGCTGCTGGAAGAGGGCATTAAGTGGCCCGCGCCGGTAGTGGTTAACGCCGAAGAGATCGACAGCCCGTTCGCCGGTAAAACGGTAGTCCTGACCGGCAGCCTGAGCCAGCTTTCACGCGACGATGCGAAAGCGCGCCTGGTGGCGCTGGGGGCCAAAGTGGCGGGCAGCGTGTCGAAGAAAACCGACCTGGTGATCGCCGGGGAAGCGGCGGGCTCGAAGCTGGCGAAAGCCCAGGAGCTCGGCATTGAGGTTATCGACGAAGCGGAAATGATGCGTCTGTTAGGAGAGTAACGTGGAGAAAGAACAGCTCGTTGAGATTGCCAATACGGAGATGCCGTTCGGTAAATACAAGGGCCGTAGGCTGATTGATTTGCCGGAGGAGTATCTGCTGTGGTTTGCCCGCAAGGATGAATTCCCGGCAGGGCGACTGGGCGAGCTGATGGCTATCACGTTACTAATCAAAACCGAGGGGCTGACCCAGCTGGTTCAGCCCCTGAAACGTCCTTAAGCCTTCGCGGCGCGGGTCTCTTTCTGCGCCAGCTTTTCAGTCTGGCGCTTGTAGCGACGCGCCAGCACCGCGCAGACCATCAGCTGGATCTGGTGGAAAATCATCAGCGGCAGCACCATCATCCCAATCACCGAGGTCGGGAACAGAATATTGGCCATCGGAATACCGTTCGCCAGGCTCTTTTTGGAACCGCAGAAGACAATGGTGATTTCATCTGCTTTGCTGAAGCCGCACCTGCGTGCCACAAATACGTTTACCGCAATCACAATCGCCAGCAGAACGAGGCTGACCACCACGATAAACAGCAGCGAGCCTGCGCCCACCTTATGCCAGATCCCGTTAACCACCGCTTCGCTGAAGGCGGAATAGACCACCAGCAGAATCGACGACTGGTCGGTTTTTGAGATCCATTTCTTGTGCTTAGCCACGAACGCCCCGGTCCATGGACGGGATAGATGCCCCAGGACAAACGGCAGCAGCAGCTGCAGGCAAATTTTTCCAACCTGCTCGAGATTGCCTTCCGCGCCGTGCATGTTCATCAGCAGGCCCACCAGCAGCGGGGAAACGAAAATCCCTAACAGGCTGGATGCCGATGCCGAGCAGACCGCGGCCGCAACGTTTCCTCCCGCGAGAGAGGTAAAGGCAATGGCGGACTGCACTGTAGCCGGCAGAATACAGAGATACAGGAAACCGGTGTAGAGCGCCGGGTCGACGTTAACCGGCGCCCACCAGGCAAACAGCACTCCGAGGATTGGGAACAGAATGAACGTGCTGCACATCACCCATAGATGCAGCCGCCAGTGGCTACCGCCGGCAATAATGGCTTCGCGGGAGAGTTTTGCACCGTGCATAAAGAACAGCAGCGCGATGGCGGCCGTCGTCAGCCCTTCAAAGAACGGGACGAAAGCGCCACGAGCCGGGAAAAACGAGGCCAGTAAAACGGTAACCACCAGGGTAAGCGTGAACGGATCAAGAATACGAAATAGTTTCATAATGACTCCTGAAATCAGATGTCGCTATTGTGCTTTTTTCTATTTGAGAAATAAAATTGATTTATTGCATCCATTCATGAATGAAACAGATGAATTATTCCTTACGTCAGCTTCGTATTTTCGTCACCGTCGCTCACGCCCGCAGCTTTAGCCGGGCAGGCGAGAAGATTGGCCTGAGCCAGTCGGCGGTCAGCCACAGCGTGAAAGAGCTGGAGAATCAGACCGGGGTGAAATTGCTTGACCGCACCACGCGCGAAGTGGTGCTGACCGAAGCGGGGCAGCAGCTAGCCCTGCGCCTCGAACGGCTGCTGGATGAGCTAAACAGCACGCTCAGAGACGTGGGGAGGCTGGGGCAGCAGCTTTCGGGGACCGTGCGCGTCGCGGCCAGCCAGACGATCTCAGCGCACCTTATCCCGCAGTGTATTGCCGAGGGAAGCCACCGCTATCCGGATATTGATTTTGTCCTGCATGACAGGCCGCAGCAGTGGGTGCTGGAGAGCATCCGCCAGGGCGATGTGGATTTTGGTATTGTGATCGATCCCGGCCAGGCGAGCGATCTGGCGTGTGAAAGCGTACTTTCCGAGCCATTCTTGCTGCTCTGCCGTGACGACGACCCGCTGGCCACGTTGCCGGAAGTCAGCTGGCAGTGTCTGACGGGCGCGAACCTGGTTTTACAGGATTATGCCTCGGGCAGTCGTCCGCTGATTGATTCCGCGCTGGTGAATCAGGGCGTAAAAGCAACGATCGTGCAGGAGATTGGTCACCCGGCGACGCTGTTTCCCATGGTGGAAGCCGGCATTGGCATCAGCGTGTTGCCCGCCCTGGCGCTTCCCCTGCCGCAGGGAAGCCGGCTGGCCGTCAGGCGATTAGCGCCCGTTGTTGAGCGAAAGCTGATGCTGGTGCGGCGAAAAAATCGCTCACTCTCGGGGGCGGCGCAGGCTATCTGGGAAGTGGTGCGTATCCAGGCACAACGATTAACCGAAGCCCGCATACGCGACCCACTGTTTAACGCATCAGAAGATTAGATGTAGATATCAATCTGATTATTGTCTGAAGGGTTATTCACACCTTCCACTTTGCCCAGCTTTTGATCCTGCTTCTTTTGGGCCTCTTCTGCCTGCTGGCGCTGCAGTGAGGCGAGCTGCGCCTGAAGCACTTTGATCTGGGTCTGAATAAGTTCCTGCTGCTTCTTCTTCTCATCAGCGCTGCCGGTGCTGTTCGCCAGCTCTTTTAACTGCTGAGTCAGCTTTTTGATCTTGTCAATAATACTGCTGATCTGGGAAGCGATGTCGTTACTGCCAGAAGCACCACTCCCACCGCTGCTGGTTTGAATCATCTGGGTTGAAGCCTGAATGGTCGTCATAGTCTTTCCTCGCGTTATAAAACAGAGGTATCGGCACTAACGGGATTAGCTTGAGCAAAACTGCCATATCTGGCGGGGAGTAACATCGATACGCAATCAGTATTAATGATGCGTTACTGGAGGTCGAAAGTAGACAAACTGCGGATAGCAAAAAAGCGCCTTTAGGGCGCTTTTTTACACTGGTGGGTCGTGCAGGATTCGAACCTGCGACCAATTGATTAAAAGTCAACTGCTCTACCAACTGAGCTAACGACCCGAAATGGTGGGCGATGACGGGCTCGAACCGCCGACCCCCTCCGTGTAAAGGAGATGC
>OGSH01000728.1_pt1 | contig 10249 bp, 8 predicted proteins | sample 1573821 | NCBI WGS metagenome assembly OGSH01 (sample SAMN03295845, study PRJEB24534) | human gut metagenome | isolation source: fecal sample 5 from infant 6 | host: Homo sapiens | place: USA: Pittsburgh, PA | collected 2014-07 | reverse complement strand
GATGGTTAGTTTCAGCAGGTAATGCAATAGCTGGATTAGGACCAATAGGAACTTTCTTATATGGATTTTTACTAAGATTAACAGGAGCCGTTGGATTACATCATATGATTTACCCATTATTCTGGTACACAGAATTAGGTGGAATTGCAACAGTTGCAGGTCAAACTGTTACAGGAGCTCAAAATATATTCTTTGCACAATTAGCTGATCCAAACCATACTGGATTATTTACAGAAGGAACAAGATTCTTTGCAGGACGTTTTGCTACAATGATGTTTGGATTACCAGCAGCATGTTTAGCTATGTATCACTGTGTACCTAAAGCAAAGAGAAAATTAGTTGGTGGATTATTCTTAGGAGCAGCAATAACATCATTTGTTACTGGTATAACTGAGCCAATCGAGTTTATGTTCTTATTCGTTGCACCATGGTTATATGTAGTTCATGCATTCTTTGATGGATTATCATTCTTTATAGCGGATATACTAAATATATCAATTGGTAATACATTCTCTGGTGGATTAATAGACTTCACATTATTTGGAGTTCTTCAAGGCAATGATAAAACAAACTGGATATATGTATTAATAGTAGGAGTAATTTGGTTTGCGTTATACTACTTTACATTTAGATTCTTAATAACTAAGTTTAATGTTATGACTCCAGGTAGAGAGGCAGATAGTGAAGAAGTTAAAGTTGTTACAAAAGATGGTATGAATGAAACAGCAGCTCAAATTTTAGAAGCATTAGGCGGAGAAGAAAATTTAGATGATGTCGATGCATGTATAACAAGATTAAGAGTAGCTGTAAAAGATGTAAGCAAAGTAGATAAGGATAGAATTAAAGCTTTAGGAGCAACTGCTGTTTTAGAAGTTAAAGGCGGAATTCAAGCAATATTTGGAGCAAAAGCAGATCCATTAAAGCAAAAAATAAATGAAATTATAGGGAGAGAGTAATAAGAGTGAAAGTAATAGATAGAGGATTAATCGTATCATGTCAAGCACTAGCAAATGAACCACTACACAGCTCTTATATAATGAGTAGAATGGCTGTAGCAGCTAAGGAAGGTGGAGCTATAGGTATAAGAGCCAATAGTGTTCAAGATATTGTTGCTATAAAGAAAGAAGTTGATTTACCTGTAATAGGTATAATAAAAATAGATTATGAAAATATGAAGCCATATATAACTCCAACAATGAAGGAAGTTGATGAGCTTGTTGAAGCTGGAGTTGATGTTATAGCTTTAGATGCTACAATAAATCAAGATGAAGAATTTTTAAAGGAAATCTTTAAAAAGTATCCTTCTCAAAAATTTATGGCAGATATATCAACTATAGAAGAAGGCTTAAGAGCTGGAGAATTAGGATTTCATTATGTTGGAACTACTTTAGTTGGATATACAGAACATTCTAAGGGAATGAATAATTTTGAAGTGTTAGAAGCTTTAATAAAAGATTGTAAATCAGAAGTAATAGCAGAAGGAAACTTCGATACTCCTGAAAAGGCAAGACTTGCTTTAGAAAAAGGAGCTTGTGCTGTTGTAGTTGGTAGTGCAATAACAAGACCACAATTAATTACAAAGAAATTCAATGATGAAATTTTAAAAGCATTATAATACTTGCGAGGTAGAGACATAAATCTCTACCTCTTTTATTTAGCTTATTTTAATGTTATTCTAATATATATACTTCAATTAATGTTTTAATATTATTAGTGCAAAAATAAATTGATTACTTCATACCTTTAGATGCAGTTATGTAATTGAAGTCATATATTTTATAGTTTGGGGTAATTACCTTAATTATGTTTAATTAAAATATAATATAAGTTATAGCATAAGAAGGCTAATATATATTAGATTATGGAGGATATTAAGTGGATATTTTATGCGAGGTACAAAGAAAATATAATGAGTTTTCCGATAAGGAAAAGGATATAGCAGATTATATTATGCAGCATGGCGATAAAATTAAAAATATAAATATTACTGATTTAGCTAAAGAAATAGGAACATCAGGAGCAACAATAACAAGGTTTGCTAAGAAAATTGGATGTGATAGCTTTGTAGATATGAAAATAAAGCTTGGATCAAATAAAGTAGAATTACCGATAAATGATGAAGATGGAATCTTCTCATATACATATCAATATTACAACGAAGTTATAGAAAAAACTAAAATGTTAATAGATAAAGAGGAAATATTCAAAGTAGTAAATGAAATAAAGAAAGCAAAGAATATTTATATTTATGGGGTTGGTAGCTCTGGATTAACATGCAAAGAAATGATGCAAAGGCTTTTAAGAATGGGATTTAATGTGCACTGTATTTCAGATTCTCATATGATGATTATAAATAGTTCCATTGTGTCAGAAAATGATTTAGTTATAGGAATTTCTATATCTGGAGAAACACAAGAAGTAGTCCACTCCTTAAGAAAGTCTAAGGAAAATGGAGCGAAGATAGTATCTATTACAGGTTTTGAAGGAAGTACAGTAAGCAAGTATTCAGATATAAAGTTTATAGTTTATAATACTAATTTTGTAGATAGAAGCAAATTCATTAATACACAGTTTTCTGTCATGTATCTTCTTGATTTAATCTCTATGGTGTTATTAAAAGATATTAATTTAAGTAATAAGATGCAAACTACTATTAATGCGATTATTAACAATTAATAAAGGTCTGCTATAAAATCCTTATAGCAGACTTTTATTTTTTATAATTTTATATAGATATCAATATAAGATTATTTTATAAATTGTCCAGTACGTCCCATATTATATGCAGTTTTTATCATGGACTTTTCTTCATCAGTTATTTTTTTATCATACATCTTACTAAATTGTTTAAATAAGGCATCAGTATCAATCTTAACTTTGGTTTTATGTGTTCTATTACTAGCATTATATATCTTAGGTATTATGGATGGATTATAAATTTTTTTAAAGACTTTATAAGTATAAAGCGCATCATAAAAAGCATCATGGAATTTATCTTCAAAATCTATGTTTAACATTTCAACAGCAGTCTTTAATCCAATTTGTTTTCCTTTCTGAATATTAAATAGTTTTGATGTGTGTTTTTGAACATCAATATATTTACTGGGAAATAGTGAAGTAGATAAGTTATTGAACTTTATATTTCTTAGAAATTCTTTTATATCTGACTTTCCCCATACACATAAAACTGCCTCATCATCACCTAGAAAATTTAAAAATCTTTTATAAACATTAGAAAAGGTTTCACAGCTTGATAACATATCTTTATTTATTTTAGTTATATTTTCTACATAAGGATTAATATCAGTATAGACGATAGGTCTTATTAGTTCATTAAAATTTGATGTTATTTCTAGATTTTCATTAATTTTTACAGCTCCAATTTGAATTATTTCAAAAGGGAGTTGTTTCATAGTATTATCAATTAATTCGTTATTATTTTTATCAGTAGTATTACTTGGTATATATTTTTGATTAAATTCTAAATCACAAACTATATAATTCATTAAAAATCCTTTCTAAATCTATAAGTATTCATATCTATATTGTAGCCATTTTATTATGTAAATTATATTAATTTCTATAAAGAGTATATCAAAAACTAATATATTTAGATATTATGAAGTACAAGCAATTAAAAGGTATTAAGAAAATGTACAGAAAGGGAGATTTTCATATTCATTCAACAGAATCAGATGGAGAACTAAAACCAGGAGAAATAGTATTGTTAGCAAAAGAAAGAAGAGTAGATATTATAGCATTAACAGATCATAATACTGTAAGTGGAAATAAGCAAGCAGTTAATGTTGGTCAAATACATGGTATAAAAGTAATACCTGGGATAGAATTATCAACTAGATTTAAAGGTAATAAAGTTCATATATTAGGGTATTTTACTGATGATAAATATCAAAGTGATGAATTTAAAATGATTTTAAATAATTTATGTACAAGAAAATTCAAAGCGTGTCAAATTTACTTTAAGGGAAAACTAAGTTTTAAATCAGAGGGAGGTAAGATAGCAACTTCAGCTGGAATAGATTTTTTACATCATTATAATGCAAAGGTAGTTTTAGCGCATCCTACATTACTTGACAGAGGGGTTTTTGAACAAATAATAAATTTAAATTTTGATGGAATAGAAGCAAAGTATTATAGAAATAAGGATAATGAGACAGAGTATTTTATAAATGTAGCTAAAAAGAAAAATATAATATACACAGCAGGATCTGACTTTCATTCATTAAAGAAAGTTGATTTAAAGCATGGAACATTAGGACAAATATATTTAGAAAATGAAGAGATAGATAACTTTTTAAATATGCTAAACTTAAGTTAATCATAAATGGAATAGTGAGTTGTGATCTTTATAACTAGCCTTCTCTATATCACATTTAAAATTTAATAGAGTAAAATATAGTAAGAATAATTTTAGAGGGTATTAGATTGGCAGAAGGAAATATATTAGTAAGATTGTTTAGAATAAAAGATTTGTTACCAATTACGAACGGAAGCATTAGAATTACTAGTTCAAAAATAGGGAATATTGTTTATGAAAAAGAAAATGCATTTGATATAAGTGGAAGAAGTGAAGTAATATCAGTAGTTACCTTAGATAGGGAGTTATCTCAGGAGCCTTATGAAGAAGGTGAAAATCCTTATTTATTATATAATATAGAGGTTAGATCTGACGGATATAAAGATGTTATTGTTGAAGGGGTAAGTGTATTTGATGGAATTACTTCAATACAAGATATAGAAATGGAAGAGGTAAGTATTGAACCGGGGGAAAAAAATCTCCCTGAGGAAATAATTATTCAAGATCAACATGGCATTGAGAATTCAACTGAAAATAAGGAAATAGGTTTATCAATGACTCCTTTTGTTCTTCGTGATGTATATGTACCTGAATTTATAACTGTACATTTAGGAAGTCCTACTTCATACGCTCAAAATGTTACAGTAAGGTTTATAGATTATATTAAGAATGTCGCTTCGAGTGAGATATATCCTACTTGGCCAGAGGAATCAATAAGGGCTAATGTGTATTGTCAAATTTCCTTTGCATTAAATAGAGTTTATACAGAATGGTATAGGAATATGGGATATCCATTTCAAATAACAAACTCAACAGCGTATGATCAATATTTTGTAAAAGATAGAAATATATTTGACAATATAAGTAAGATAGTTGATGAAATTTTTAATGAGTACATTATAACAATGGGAAATCAAACACCATTTTTTGCTCAATATTGTAATGGAACAACTGTAAAGTGCAATGGGTTATCACAATGGGGAACTGTTGATTTAGCTAAATCAGGGATGTCTGCTTTGGATATAATAAGATATTATTTTGGGTATGATAAAGTATTGGTTAGAGCAGAATATGTTGAAGGAATACCTGAGTCATATCCTGGTTATCCATTAAGAATCAATGATTTAAATGAAAATGTTAAAGTAATACAAAAACAATTAAATAGAATATCTAAAAATTTCCCGGCTGTTCCAAAGATTTATATTGAAGATGGAAGATTTGGAAAGGAAACTGAAAATACTGTTAAGATTTTCCAAGGGATATTCAATTTAACTCCAGATGGGATTGTAGGTAGATCAACTTGGTATAAAATATCTAGTATTTATGTTGGTATAAAAAGATTAGCAGAATTAAATCAAGAGCTAGAAATAGGTGGAGAAGATGGAAGTGGAGGAGAATTTGAAAAACCAGAAGGTGATGGTAAGTATCCAGGATACTTATTAAAGTATGGAGCAAAAGGAGAAAAAGTAAGAGAGCTTCAATATTATTTAAGTGAAATTTCTAAAACCTATAATACACCTAATGTATCAGTAGATGGGATATTTGGTAATGGGACAAAGGACGCCATTATAACAGTTCAAAGATTATTTGGGCTATCTACAGATGGAATAGTAGGATTAGCTACTTGGAATAAGGTATTTGAAGTTTATAAAAATATAGAGAATAGTAATCCAGAAGTACCTGATAATGAATTTGATGGAAAGTATCCAGGTTATTTATTAAAGTATGGCTCAAGAGGAGAAAAAATAAAGGAAATACAATATTATTTAGAAAGTATATCTAATCAAATTGGTATACCTACTGTTGTAGCAGATGGAATTTTTGGTAATGCAACTAGAGAAGCTGTTGTAGCATTTCAAAAATTATTTGCTTTATCACTAGATGGGATTATAGGACAATCTACATGGAATAAAATATTAGAAGTATATAATGGTATTAAATACTAGAGTATTTAAATTATATATCGAAGTTTTATAACTGAATTATAGCTATGGGGATGGTTAAATTTAAAAGATTATAAAGAGGATTAGGTAGGTATTTATAATTCTCATAAATATTTAAATGACGTATTAATTACATTTATAAGAATGATTGCATATTATATTATATCTTAAAATATTTAAATTTTAACATTAGAGGAGAGGATGATATGCAATCAATAAGCGCTGGAAAATACAAAGGAATAGACATATCAAGTTGGCAAGGAGAGGTTAACTTTAATCAAGTTAGTAATAGTGGAGTTCAAGTTGTATATATAAAAGCAACAGAGGGTGACTATTATTTAAATCCTAGAGCAGATGAGTATTATTCAGGGGCTAGAAGTAATAATATGATAATAGGGTTTTACCATTTCTTTAGGCCAAGAGTAGATGCAAAGACTCAAGCCAATTATTTTTCAAGCTATGTAAAAGGAAAAAGTTTTAATTGTAGATTAGCTTTAGATATTGAATTATCAGATGGATACGGAGCAGCTGAGATATCTAATATGTGCGTAACCTTTTTAGAAGAAGTTAAAAGGCTTACAGGGAAAGATGTTGTTGTATACACATATACTAACTTTGCTAGGACAAGTCTTACAAATATATTATCAAAATATCCTTTATGGATAGCAAATTATGATGTTACGACACCTGGAGATAATCCTATATGGAATAGTTGGGTGGGATTCCAATATTCAGAATCAGGAACTGTACCAGGAATAAGTGGATACTGTCCTTTAGATGTATTTACAGATGGAATATTAATATCAGGAGGAAATACTAGTATTCCCAATATAAATCAAGGTGGAACAACCACAACTTATACAGTAAAAGAGGGAGACACTTTATCAGAAATAGCACAGAGGTATGGAACAACAACAGAGAGATTAGCACAAATAAATAATATAAGTGACCCTAATTTAATATACCCAGGAGAAGTAATTAGAATAAATTAATAGTCAATAATAATTAAATAGAATGGACTTACTTTTAATATGAATTATTGGTAAGTCCATTTTTATGAATAGCGTTCATATAATTCGGAAAGTGAATTATAATAAAGATAAATTCATATAACAATAAATAATTACATATAAATGAGGTTCTCTAAAGAGATAATCTTAAAAATAAGCAGTATAATTAATTTAGAAATAGATATATTTAACGTTAAATATTTTGTTTAGAATATATTTCAAAAGAATATATAAAGATATAATGAAATATTAAGTTTTATTATTTAGATGTAGGGAGTGGTAACGTTGAAAAAGTTAGAACAGTTTATAGAAAATTTATGTGGAAGCTTTAATAATAATGGACAAATAGATAGAGAGCTTGCAGCTGGTGAAGTAATACACCCTAAGGCAAAGCATATAAATGGTGTATGTAATAATAAAATAAAGAATTTACCAAGGAATTTTAATGGATATTTTGTTATAGAAGAAAGTTATTATGAACAAGGAAAATTTACAAATATATTACCACATCTATTTTTATTTAATTTAAATGAAGAAAATGAAGTAGTGTTAACTTCTTATGAGTTGCCAAAAGGAATAGATAAAGAAGAATTCAAAAATAATAATGATAATTTAATAATGGATTATAATGAGTTAGAGATATCAAAGAAATTTACTCCAATGGTTTATAAAGAAAATGATGGGGTTTTTGAGGGAGAAAGTATTAGTAACTTCACACCTGAAACTGAATTTACTTTAAAAGAAAAGATTGAAGATGAAAAGATGTATGTGAGTGAGGTTTTTAGGAAAAATGGGAAAATTACTTTTGGATTCGTAGATCCAATTATATATGAGAAAATAAAATAAGTAATTTTTAAAGTAGTGGATAACATATAGTTATTCATTACTTTTTTTATGAGAATGAATAAATTTGGTAGATTGGAATAATTATAAGTTTTAGTGTATAATTAATGGGTAAAATAAATATTTTTAAGGAGGTAATATGATTGAATTAATGATTATATGCGGATTAATATTATTGATTTGCATAACATCCAGTAAGATTTTATACAAATTTGGGGTTCCAATGCTTTTAATTTTTATAGTATTAGGAATGCTATTTGGCTCTGATGGAATTGTAGGAATATACTTTGATGATTATGAATTAACGAGTAAGCTATGTTCATTAGGGTTGGTATTTATAATGTTTTATGGAGGGTTCGGTACTAATTGGAAGACAGCTAAGGAATCAGCTGTTCCATCTATATTAATGTCGACCTTAGGGGTTATAATTACAGCAGGACTTACAGGATTATTTTGTTATTTTGTATTAGGTACGAGTTTATTAGAAGGGTTTCTTATAGGATCTGTTGTTGGTTCAACTGATGCAGCTTCAGTATTCTCAATACTACGTTCTCAAAAACTTAACTTAAAGGGCTCACTGGCACCTTTGTTAGAAATAGAAAGTGGTAGTAATGACCCTATTGCATATATGTTAACACTTATAGTTTTAACCTTCATGTCTAATACAGGGGTAGGCTCTATGGTTCCAATGATAATAAAGCAAATAGTATTTGGGATATTAATAGGAAGCATATTAGCTAAAGGGGCTGTTTATGTAATTAGACGTGCTAATTTTGAAGTAGAAGGTTTCTATACAATATTTATAACTGCCATTGCAATATTATCCTATGCAGTAAGTGAATGGCTTGGAGGAAATGGATATCTAAGCGTATATATGGCAGGGATTATAATAGGTAATAGTAAGATACCTCACAAGAAGAGTTTATTCCATTTCTTTGATGGAGTATCTTGGATAATGCAAATTGCTTTATTCTTTATTTTAGGTTTATTATCTTTCCCATCTAAATTACCACAAGTAGTTGGTATATCTATAGCAATATCGATATTTATGATAGTAATAGCAAGACCATTAGCGACATTTATAATTTTAAGTAAGTTTAATTATTCTGTTAAAGAAAAGATCTTCATATCATGGGTAGGTCTTAGAGGTGCTGCATCAATAGTTTTTGCAATATTTTCTATAACTTATGGAGTTAATATACAAAATGATCTATTCCATATAGTGTTCTTTATAGCGTTATTATCTGTAGCTATACAAGGAACGTTAATACCAAAAGTAGCACAAAAGTTAGATTTAGTTGATGATAGTACTCCTGTATTAAGAACATTTAATGACTATAAAGAAGACAAGAGTACAAAGCTTTTGGAAGTTAATATATTTGATGATAGTAAGTGGGTTAATAAGACTATTATGGATTCTGATATCCCTGAGGATATATTAATAGTAATGATAAAACGTGGAGATGAAGTTATAGTTCCGAAGGGATCTACAATTATTAATAAGGGAGATATTCTAGTATTAAGTGCTAATAATTTTGATAATTTATTAAATAATTAGTATGAATTATTTAATTTGAAGATTTTATATAAATAGATTCCCTATTTAATAATAATCTTTTTAATTATGGAGATTATTATATGAAAGATATGTGTCTTTGTAATATTTCATAAAATCAAATTTGGAGAAGAAATTTATGGGAAGAAAAGAAAAAGTTTTAAGCGAAAAAATAATAAATGATTTATCTATAGATAAAAGACAAATAGGTTATTATTCAACTCCAAGTTTTATATGTGATTATATTACAATGAAGGTAATGGAAGTAAATAATAATGGGAAGAGTGTTTTAGATCCATGCTGTGGAAGAGAAGAAATGCTTAATCCTTTTAATAAGTTTAATATAGAAACTTATGGCATAGATATCATTAAGTATAAAGAAGAGTATAATTGTAATTTTAAAAATACAGATTTTATAAAATACTATTATGAATTTGTTAGTGCAAATAATCAAATAAAAAGCTTAAATTATGATTATTATGTTTTAAATCCACCTTATAATTGCCATGAAGTTCAATATATAAGGGATAATAAAAAGGAATTAAAAAAGTATTTCAATGATGTAGGTGTTCATAATATG
>OGSH01000711.1_pt1 | contig 10962 bp, 11 predicted proteins | sample 1573821 | NCBI WGS metagenome assembly OGSH01 (sample SAMN03295845, study PRJEB24534) | human gut metagenome | isolation source: fecal sample 5 from infant 6 | host: Homo sapiens | place: USA: Pittsburgh, PA | collected 2014-07 | reverse complement strand
ATTTTAAATTTATATTATTATTTCATATTAATTACTTAATATACCTTAATTCCTCATTGAAAGTCAATAAAAATAGCAATCTATAATTAAGATTTACTTTTTAAATGGTAAAGTAATAAAAACTCTTACTTTATAAATTGTAAGCCTTTTTACTTATTTCCCATATAAACTGACTAAAATTAGCGTGAGTAAAAAACCCACGCTAATTAAGTTTACTTTAGTATCTCAATTTAGATTGCTCAAAAATTATTCTGCCGTATCTTCTTTCTTTATTGTTTCAATTCCTAATTCTTTTAATTGTTCTTCATCTACTATATTAGGTGCTTCAGTTAAATAACAGAATGCATTTTGGTTTTTAGGGAATGTTATAACGTCCTTGATATTTTCAGTTCCTGCTAAGAACATTATCATTCTATCTAAACCGAAAGCTAATCCGCCGTGTGGTGGTGGTCCAAATTTAAATGCTTCTAATAAGAATCCAAATCTTTCCCAAGCTGATTCTTGAGTAAATCCTAATACTTCAAACATTTTTTCTTGAAGTTTAGTATCATGTATTCTTATAGATCCTCCACCTAACTCTTCTCCATTTAATACTAAGTCATAAGCCTTAGCTCTAACTCTTCCTGGATCAGTATCTAAGTACTTTATATCCTCATCCATTGGCATTGTAAATGGATGGTGAGCTGCAAAGTATCTTCCTTCTTCTTCATCGTACTCAAGAAGATCAAACTCTGTTATCCATGTGAAGTTAAACTCACTCTTATCTTTAACTAAATCAAATTTTCTTGAAAGCTCTAATCTTAATTCTCCTAAAGCTTTTAAAACTACTGAATTTTTATCAGCAACTATAAGGATTAAATCTCCTGTTTTAGCTCCCATAGTTTCAATTATTTTGTTTAATTCCTCTTCACTGAAGAATTTAGCTATTGGTGATTTAACACCTTCTTCTTTTAATTGAATCCATGCTAATCCTTTAGCTTTGAAAGTTTTAACGAACTCTCCTAATCTATCGATGTCTTTTCTTCCCATAGAAGCTCCGCCTTCTAAGCATAAACCTCTAACAGAACCACCATTAGCTACAGCATCTGTGAATACTTTAAATCCACATTCTTTAACAACATCACTTAAGTTTGTAATTTCCATTCCAAATCTTAAGTCTGGTTTATCTGAACCGTATTTTTCCATAGCATCTTTAAATGTCATTCTCTTTATTGGAGTTTTTACATCTACTCCTAAAACTTCTTTAAATACATGCTTTATTAAACCTTCATTTAAAGCCATAACGTCGTCTTGCTCAACAAATGACATTTCTAAGTCAACTTGAGTAAACTCTGGTTGTCTATTAGCTCTTAAGTCCTCATCTCTGAAACACTTAACTATTTGGAAGTATCTATCAAAACCTGATACCATTAATAATTGTTTAAATAATTGTGGTGATTGAGGTAATGCATAGAACATTCCTGGATAGTTTCTTGATGGAACAAGATAGTCTCTAGCTCCTTCTGGAGTTGACTTTGTAAGTATTGGTGTCTCCATTTCTAAGAAACCATTTTGATCTAAATAATCTCTTATTGCTTTAGTTGTCTTATGTCTTATTTTGAAGATATTTTGCATATCTGGTCTTCTTAAATCTAAGTATCTATACTTTAATCTAATACTTTCAGCAGCATCTAAATCTTCTTTTATATATATTGGAGGAGTATCTGATTCAGATAAAATCTTTAATTCCTCAGCTTTTAACTCAACCATACCTGTTGGCATGTTTGGATTTACTGATTCTCTCTTAACTATTTCACCTGTTACAGCAATACAATATTCAGGTCTTATTGATTTTGCTTTTTCTAGGATTTCTTCTCCTAAATCATCATTAAATACAACCTGTAAAATTCCTTCTCTATCTCTTAAGTCTATAAATTGAAGACCTCCAAGATTTCTATTTCTTTGAACCCAACCCATTACGGTTACTTTTTGTCCAATATGGCTTTCTCTAGCGTCGCCACACATTATGTTACGCTTTAATCCATTTAAAGCTTCACCCATTTTAATTCTCCTCCTGTCTATTACTTAACTATATTTACTATTTCATTTATATCTAAGCTGACTTCGAATTGTTCTCCATCGCTCATTCTCTTAATTTTAATTTTGTTTTCTTCTATTTCAGAATCACCTATAACAAAAGTATATTTAGCTCCTATTTTATTAGCATATTTCATTTGAGCTTTAACACTCTTTCCTAAGTGATCTATTTCAGCCTTGATGCCAGCTTTTCTAAGGTTAAATGCTAATTTCATAGCTTCAAGCTTAGCATTATCTCCCATTGAGCCAATATAAACCTCACATCTAACAGGTTCAGGAATTTCTATTCCTTCTTCATCTAATATTAAAAGAAGTCTTTCTAAACCTAATCCAAATCCCATGGCTGGAGTTTTAGGACCATCTACTTCTTCTACTAGATAATCATATCTTCCTCCACCACAAACTGTTAATCCATCTTTTATAACTTCAAAAACAGTTTTACTATAGTAATCTAATCCTCTTACTATTTGTGGATCTATGTTATACTCTATTCCCATAACATCTAAGTAAGCTTTTAACTTACTAAAGTGATCACTACACTCTTCGCAGATGTAATCTAGTATTGAAGGAGCTTCCTTAACTATTTCCTTACATCTCTTTTCTTTACAATCTATGATTCTCATAGGATTCTTTTCAAATCTTGTTTTACAAGTTTCACAAAGATTATCATAGTTCTCTTTTAAGTATTGTTTTAAAGCTTCATTGAATTTCGCTCTACATTTTGGACATCCTAAACTGTTTATATTTAAGCTTAATCCTTTTATTCCAAAATCCTCTGTTAATGCTCTCATAACTAAAGATAAGATTTCTGCATCAATAGAAGCTTCTTGTGAACCAAAAACTTCTATTCCATATTGATGGAATTCTCTTAATCTTCCTTTTTGCATTTTTTCATATCTAAAGCATGGAGTAAAATAGAACATTTTTGTTGGCTGAGCATCAGCATATAAACTATTTTCAATAAATGCTCTAACAGCTGGAGCTGTCCCCTCTGGTTTAAGAGTTATACTTCTTCCACCTTTGTCTTCAAAAGTATACATTTCCTTTTGAACCACGTCAGTAGTTTCTCCAACTCCTCTTTTGAAAAGTTCAGTTGCCTCAAACATAGGAGTTCTGATCTCTCTAATTCCATATTCAGCTGATATTTTTCTTAACTTTTCTTCTATATAATGCCATTTATAAGCGTCATTAGGTAACATATCCTTTGTACCCTTTTGAGCTTGTATCGCCATAAACAACTCCTCCTACATAATATTAAATTTTTTATTTATATAAAGTATCAAGTAATTCTATCTTACCTTCAACCATTTCCTCTATTCTTTTTACATATTCCTTTACATCTTTAACATTTGCAAATCTTTCTATACGATTTTTATCTTCTTCTAAAAATACTACCTTAGAAACTGCATCTGCTCCTAATGCAATTATAGTCTGCTTATCTTCAATCATTTGAATATTGTAGATACATTCCTTGTTATCTTTTGAATATCCCACATTCTCCATGTTACCAACCATATTTTTTTGTCTATACATATAATATGGATGCATATTTAGTTCTCTACCTAAAACTTTACTCATTTCATACATTTTATTGAGATTTTTTTGCTCTGCAATAGTTATAGTGTTATGTAAAACTAAATTTTCATGAAGTCTTGATGCTCTTTTAATAGACATCCCATGAATAGTTAAACTATCTGGATTAAGATCCTTTATCATTTTACATGTTTTAGAAACTTCTGAAATATCTTCATTTGGAAGACCTATTATAATATCCATATTTATGTTATCAAAGTCTAGGCTTCTTGCCAAATTGAATTTATCCACTACATCCTCTGTTAAATGACCTCTACCTATTGATTTCAAGGTTTTATCGTTCATACTTTGAGGATTTATAGATATTCTAGATACTTCATATCTCTTCATAGTTTTTAATTTTTCTTCAGTTATAGAATCAGGTCTTCCACATTCAACAGTGAACTCCTTTATTCCTTTATTATTAACGAAACTATCATATATATGTTTCATTAATACTTCAAACTGTTCATTATTTACTGAGGTTGGAGTACCTCCACCAAAATAAACAGTTTCTATCTTTAAGCCTTTCTTTGATACATAATCACTTATAGCTGAAATTTCTTTGCTTAAAGCTTCTAAATAAGGCTCAACATCTTTCTTGCATCCAGCTATAGGATTTGCTGCAAAGGAACAATAAAGGCATCTTGTAGGGCAAAAAGGCATACCAACATATATACTTATGTTTTTTTCCTCTTTATTTACAAAACTTTCTTCTCTTTCTGCAACCTCTATGCAAAGCTTAGCCTTTTCTTCCCTAGCCATATAATTATCTTCAAAATATTTTATTATCTCTTCATCAGACTTTCCTTCTCTTATTAGAGATAAAGCTATTTTACTTGGTCTTATTCCAACTAATGTTCCCCAAGGATATTCATCCTTAAGAGTTTCAGATAAAAATTTGAATATTCCCTTTTTAAGTTCTGTTTTAAATCCGTATCCTTCTTTGAACTCATAAGAAAAACTATTGTCTCCCTCTGAAATCTTAACCATATTTTCAGATATAAAGACATCGTAGTCTCTCTCTTCATCTTCATTTACAAACTTTAATTCCTTAAAAGTATAGAATATATTAAACATTTGATAAACGTCATATCTATACTTTAAGTCATTAAGATATATTTTAATATACATAAAAATCTCCTGCTAAAAATGGGTTTCTTTGTCTTTCGTGTTTAATAGTTGAACTTGGTCCATGTCCTGGATATACTGCTATGTCATCACCTAATAGAACCAGTTTATCATTTATACTCTTAAGAAGAGTAGCATGATTACCCCCTTCAAAATCACTTCTTCCAATTGATTCTCTAAATAGAGTATCTCCTGTAAAAAGACAATTATCTATTAAGAAGCATACTCCTCCTGGAGTATGTCCTGGTGTCTCTAGACATTTTATTTCATAATTATCTGAGAACTTAAGCATATCTCCATCTTTTAAATATCCATCTGCCTTTGGAAGTTTTCCAAAAACATCAACATTTCTTTCTATCATATCTTCATCTTTTTTATCTATATAAAAAGGTATTTTATATTTTTCTGAAAGTTTTTGTACAGCTCCCACATGATCAAAATGTCCATGAGTTAATAATATCATTTTTGGTTTTGCATCTAAAGATTCTATTACACTTTCAATTCTTGATGCTTCTTCACCTGGATCTACTATTATACAATCCTTAGTTTCTTCATCTATAACAACATAACAATTAGCTTGATACATTCCTACTGGAATTGTTTTTATTAACATATCAATCCCTCCTAAAAAATGAAGTTTAATTTATATTTTTAACCGAATTTATAGGAGTCTAACTTATTAAGCTAAACTCCTATAAAAACTTTCAATGTTTAACTTTTCTAAAAGCCTATATTTATTATAATGCTTTATACACAAAATAGTAATATTTGTTTAGAAATTCTTTTTGCTATCTAAGATTAAAGTTACAGGCCCATCATTTTCTATGTCAACTACCATATGGGCACCAAAGACTCCAGTTTCAACTTTTATGCCCTCTTCTCTACACATGCTTACAAACTCATCAAAAAGTTTCTTAGCTTCATCTCCTCCAAGAGCATTCATGAAGTTTGGTCTTCTTCCCTTTCTACAGTCTCCATAAAGGGTAAATTGTGATATAAGAAGTAGTTCTCCACAAACATCCTTTAAAGATAAATTCATTTTATCTTCTTCATCTTCAAAAACTCTTAAGTTTAAAACTTTATCTTTCATATATTTTAAGTCTTCAATAGTATCCTCTTTACCAATTCCAACTAATACATTAAAGCCTTTATTTATACTTCCAACTATCTCATTATCCACTTTAACAGAGGATTTATTTACTCTTTGAACTACAACTCTCACGGTTATGCCCCCTTTTATTTATTTACTCTATAAACGTCTAATATTCCTTGTATTCTTCTTATTTTCTTCATTAATTCTTTTAATTGTTCTATATTATCAATTTTTACTTGAATATTTATATTTGCTACTCCATTTTTACCTGATTTAGCATTTAAAGAAAGTAGGCTAAGATTAGAGTCAGTTATAACTAACATAACATCAGACAATAAACACATTCTATCCTCTGCTTTAACTTCAAGTTCAGCCACATATGCAGTTCCCTTTTCAGTTCCCCAACTAACATCTACAACTTTCTCTCTCTGTTTTTCTACTATAGCTTTAAAATTAGAACAGTCTTTTCTATGTACAGAAACTCCTCTTCCCTTAGTTATATACCCAGCTATATCATCTCCAGGTACAGGATTACAACATCTTGCAAATCTAACCATTATATTGTTTAATCCCTTAACAGTTACTCCATAGCTTTGTTTTTTCTTTGTTTGTCTTTCAGTTTTAGCTATTTGTTCTTCAATATTCTTATTTAATTCCTCTTCAGTAACCTGTTTTACAACATTTTCTTTAAGCTTAGATATTACGGTAGATGAAAGTAACTCTCCTTCTCCTACGGCTACATATATTTCTTCAACATTATTTAAATGATATCTCTTTAATAATTTATCATATAGTGGCCCTTTGCAAAGATCTGAAAATAATAAGGATTGCTTTTTACATTCCTTTTCAAGCATTTCCTTTCCTCTTTCTAAGTTCTCTTCTCTTCTTGCTTTTCTAAGCCATTGTTTTATTTTACTTCTAGCTTGATTACTATTAGCTATATTTAACCAATCTATATTAGGTCCTCTAGATGATGAAGATGTTAATATCTCTACTATTTCCCCAGTTTTAAGCTTGTAATCTAAAGTTACTATCTTTCCGTTAACTTTGGCTCCTACACACTTATTCCCTATATCTGTATGAATCTTATATGCAAAGTCTATAGGAGTTGCTCCCGCTGGTAAATTTATAACTACCCCCTTAGGAGTAAATACAAATATTTCATCTGAGAATAAGTCAAGCTTGAATCCTTCCATAAATTCAGTTGCATCAACAGCTTCCTTTTGCCACTCAAGTATATCTCTAAGCCATGTTAACTTATTTTCAAAAGTCATATCTTTTGAATCAGTTCCAGTAACACCACTCTTATATTTCCAGTGAGCTGCTATTCCGTACTCAGCCGTTCTATGCATTTCAAAAGTTCTTATTTGAATTTCAAAAGTCTTTCCTTCACTTCCTATTACTGTTGTATGTAAGGATTGATACATATTAGGTTTTGGCATTGCTATGTAATCTTTAAATCTACCTGGTATTGGCTTATAAATCGTGTGTACTATACCTAGTACTGCATAGCAATCTTTAACTGTATTAACTAAAATCCTTATAGCTGTTAAATCAAAGATTTGTTCTATGCTCTTATGTTTATTTACCATTTTTCTATATATACTGTAGAAATGTTTTGGTCTTCCTTCTATATCGCTATCTATATTAGCTTTATCTAAATTTTCTTTTAGCTCTTCAATTATACGAGAAATAAATTTTTCTCTCTCCACTCTTTTTTCAGCTATCATATTTACTAAGTCATAATATTCTTCTGGGTGAATATATCTTAAACACAAATCTTCTAATTCCCACTTTATTTTAGATATACCTAATCTATGAGCTAAAGGTGCAAATATATCTAAAGTTTCTTGAGCTTTTTTCTTCTGTTTTTCAGGCTTCATATATTTAAGTGTTCTCATATTATGAAGTCTATCTGCTAGTTTTATTATTATAACCCTTATGTCTTTAGCCATTGCTAAAAGCATTTTTCTTACATTGTCAGCTTGTTGTTCTTCTTTGCTTTTATATTTTATCTTACCAAGTTTAGTAACGCCATCAACTAAATTAGCTACTTCAACATTAAAAATATTACTTATATCTTCATAAGTATAATCCGTATCCTCTATGACATCATGAAGAAGTCCTGCAACTATAGTATTTGTGTCCATTCCCATATCAGCTAATATCATAGCCACGCTAATAGGATGGATTATGTATGGCTCTCCTGATTCTCTTTTTTGTTCTTTATGTGCTTCAAAAGCTAAATCATATGCTTTTTTAACTAAATCTATATCAACATTGTTCCCATTAGCTTTTATTTTAGAAATTAGTTCTTCTAACATACTGGATTATTCTCCCCTACTTAAAATTTCTTTTAATATATTATATTATTACATTTTTAACTATTATTTTCCATGATTTATGTAATGATTTTCTATTATATATTAAGTTATACTTAAATTTGGTGATGAAACTGTGAAAATTAATCTAAAAAAAATTCGTGAGGAAAAGAATATTAGCCAAAGTAAATTAGCAATGTTAGCTGGTATTAGCAAAAGTTATATATCGGAACTTGAAGCTGGTAAGAAAACACCTTCTTTAGACATGTTAGAAAAAATTGCAGAGGCTCTAGAAGTATGTGTAGCACTCCTATTGATAAACACTAAAGATTGTTGTAATTGTATTAGGTATAAATGCAAGGAGGCAAAATGTGAAAAATAATGATACTGGAAAACTTATAAGAAATAATACCAAAAGATTAATTGACAAAAAGATAATAAAAAATGAAAACAATCTTGAAGATCTGACACTTGACCAAGTAGAAAAAATTGCACATGAGTTTAATATATGTATTATGGATATAATATGTTGTTACTGCCCACATGAAGACTGCATAATAGATGGTAAACAATTGTGTAAATATGAAAAACTCTAAAGGTTGATCACCTCTAGAGTTTTTGTATTATAAATAATATTATTTTACTGGCACTTCAAATTCTGTTGAGATATTATACAATTCACTACTAAATACTATTCTTACTTTATCACTTAGGTTTTCCAAGCCGTAATAAGCTTGCACAGTACAATTAGCTCCTACTGGAGTTTTTTGTGGTTTTTGTTTAGGATACATATCAGAACTTTGTGCCATAGCTCCTTTAGAATCCATAACTTTTAAATCTGATCCATGTATTTCTAATTTATTTTCATCATCTTTAGATATGTTTTTATAGCTATAATCTAATTCTATTATTTGTTTTCTATTACTCTCTGGAAAATCTTCTTTATATTCAAAATCATCAGCTTTTTTTACACCATTTATTTTTAATGAGTAAACTTCTTTCCCGTTTTCATCTTTAACAAATACCTCTTCTCCAGATTTATAGATTTTGTTTTTTTCTTCATTCTTAGTTGTTTGTTTAGATCCACCACAAGCAACTAATCCTAAGGCTAAAATTCCTATTATTAATATAGATAGTATTTTCTTCATATTATCAAATCCCCCTCATGGTAATATAGCTTAATTATAACAAATAATTCATTTTTGTAAATTTATATTATCTTTCCCTTTGATATTCTACTAATCCTAGTTCTTTAATCTCTCTTTGAGCAGCTTTTAAAGATTCCATTAATTCTTCATTAGGTTTAATCTCTATCCACTGCCCTATAATTTTAAGTTTCAATTCATACTCTTCTTTCTTTGTCATTAGGTCCACCCCTTTGTAAATTTTTATCTACACTATCTATTATTTTTATAATACTTTGCTGAGAAATTTTATATATTTCGCTCATGGCTTTAATAGTTTCCTTGAAAATTTCTTTATCCTGTTTTATATTTTTAAGATTATTTAATAATTCTTGTTTTTCCAATGTTGTTAACTTAGCATAATCTTTATATTTATTTAAATTACTCTGTACATTTTCTAATTGTTCTTTTAATACTGCTGATTGCTTACTCTTTTGAATAACTTCTAAAGCATTATAGTTATCTAATTCTGAATTTAATATTCTATAAAAATTAGATATTTTTACATGGTGTGCTTTAGATCCTCTTTGTCCTCTGTTAAGTTCTTTAAATTGTTGTTTTATAAAACTACTATATTTATCTTGCCATTCGCTTAATTTTTTCTTTCCGTCGAAATATCTGCTATTGGCCAATACATACTTCTTTTTCTTTTCTTCCCAAAAACGTGGAACTATTAGAGCACTTATGTGCCAGGTAGTTTCGTCTTGGTGAAGCGTTGCATATACACAGTTTTCTCCAAAATGTTTTTCTAAAAATGCTATGTTAGTATTAACCCATTTTTCTTTTTCTTGTATAGATAAATCTCTAAAAAATGATGGTGATGCAGTTAATAGTAAATCTCTAGCTATAACACCATTTTTCCTAAGCTTGATACCATCTATATATTCTTTTACATCTGCCATTATAAAGCTACTTCCTATAAGTCTTATATTAGATATATTGGTATTTGCATTTGGAGTTTGTTGTTCTCTTTCCATGTGACGCTGATATCCTGCTATAGATCCTATAGTTTTATACTTCTTTTCTCCGACACGAAATATTGCATATAATTGACCTTTTATTTCCATAACTCCTCAACCAACCTATTAGTGCTATGTTGGTCTAGTTTTTTAATTCCTTCTAGTATTAATTTTTCTTCCTGTTCTTTTATTCTTTGCTCTATTTTAAGTTTAGTATTTTCTTTAAATAAATTTATATATTTTTCTTCATCTTTATTTTTAATAATATTTTCTTTTGGTAAATTTATTTTTAGAGGTGCTTCTTTTATTTTAGAATTGTATTTTTCTTGTGTATAATAAATATTCTTTTTATCTAGAATTGGTTGTTTATTATGCATTACGATTAACATATCATCTTCATTTAAACATCTAATATCTTCTTTATTAAATAGTTTTTTAGTAGTATTACTATAAGATTTAGTAGTATTATCTTTCCCAATGCTGGTATTACATATTTGTATCTGTGTATTACCACATAACTCACTAAAATAATTGAGAGTTTTTAAATCAGATAGCCCACTAAAGGCTATTTTAGTTTTAAGATTATTTAGTATAGATAAGGCATTATCCTTCCCATATATCTGCTC
>OGSH01000709.1_pt1 | contig 11005 bp, 13 predicted proteins | sample 1573821 | NCBI WGS metagenome assembly OGSH01 (sample SAMN03295845, study PRJEB24534) | human gut metagenome | isolation source: fecal sample 5 from infant 6 | host: Homo sapiens | place: USA: Pittsburgh, PA | collected 2014-07 | reverse complement strand
GCGCTCCGGATGAATATGATGATCTCATATCAGGAACTTGTTCGCACCTTCCCTAAGCAGGAACAATAAAACAATTCGTTTTTGGGGAGCCCGGTGGGCTCCTTTTTTGTGATGGTTCAATCCGGTGACGTGGGGTTACCGAGCTGGCGCATTCCCACGATTCGCACCTGATGGATTACCGGTTTTACTTGGTCAGTTCTAACCGGCGCTGATAACGCTCCCAGCGCATGACGAGATTCGCCGGGTCTATCGGACGGCAAAGCCCGGTAATCACATGGCCATCGTATTGCTGCAAATCGGGATCTTCGGCCTGCGCGACAGGGTCAACGTGGACGGTCAACGTCTCCGGGCAAATGGCAAGGACGTTGTCGTCAAACAGCCGGTGCAGATCGATACGAAGCAGCAAGCCATTACTCCAGTGATCCAGACCACCAGCACTATGCTCTACCAGGTGTGCGGCCTCTGTCCTGCGGCGTAAGCTTGCTCCTGTAATCACGCAGCGGTCGTTACAGTTTCGACGGACGGTAGCAGCGAAATCAGCCTGATCCGGCCTGGTCACCACGCAGGTTGTAGAGCCTTCACGTTTAGGGTGCGCCAGGGGCGCAACAGACGGTTCCTGCATGGAGACGCGGGATTGTTCAACTTCGACGGAGATCAGGGCTGGCTGGGGTGCTGGCTGCGATTCTCGCACTACATCGTGCGTAATGCCGTTGGTTTCCGCTTCTTTAAGCTTTCCGACCTGGCTTGCTGCGGCCAGCGCACGGTCACGCGCTTCCTGCTTTTCTTCCTTCGTCCATTTACGTTTGGCAGGTTCGTGTGTGGGAGCCGGGAGATTATCTGGTTCATTGACCGGCACAGGGTCAACCATCTTTTTGCCTTGCATTGACTCAGCCATAAACCGGCGAGCCAGCACATCAGCGCGTAGTCCCGTATCGCGATGCTCATAAAGATAGGTGCGAAATTCCGTCACACGTCCGCCCACCAGCTTAATGGCCTCACTCATTCCGGCCTTGTTGATGGAAGCGCTACTGGTTTTCAGGTTGGGCAAACCGTACTGACGTGGGTTTTCTTTCTGGGTGCTTTCAGCGCCGGTCAGACGGCTCTCTCTGATTTTTCCATTATGCCGGGTCGGTGAATCGCCATTCGGATGTTCAGGAGATCGCCAGGTGTCTGCGGGAGGCGTATACGTTGTACCGTTCTTCTGGGCCATGTAGGCGAGCACTTCCCGCATATCAACACGGGTCTTTTTGCGCTCGGCAATACCTTCATCAATCTGACGTTCAAGATCCGCTCGCTTCTCTTTGTGCAGGCGGCGCGATTCCAGTACGGTTTCGTTATCATTCAGGCGTTCTACTATCTCACCGGTATTTAAATTCTGGTTTGCCAGTTCGCGCACCATGCTCAGCACTAAATCGCCCATTGGATGCCGGGTTGTGATACCCAGGCGCTCAAACGCCCGGTTGGTGATCTCGTTTCTGCGGGTTTGATTGGCCAGTTCCGTGATCTTCTTCAGGCGCTCGATTTCGGCAAGCTGTGCCCGCTTCATCAATTCGCTGCCGGTTAGCATGGCAACAATCTGAACCTGACTCTCACCCTTCAGTAAGTGCTCGGTGATGAATGTAGAAAGAGCTGCCCGCCCACCGTGATTTTTAGGGATACCCAGCGTGGCCAGAATGTCTCTCTTTAGAATATTACGCAGGTTAGCGGCCTTTTTTTCCGCTTCATGTTTGGCCTGCATGTCCCGGCTATGCTGCTTACGTTCGGCCCGGGTTTTCTTCACCTTCACTTTCGTCGTCACTACTCTTTACCTGGCAGGGCATCATCATCATTGATACCGGTCGCGGAGGCCTGCGGTCGTTACCTATCCCCCGCCGCTGGCCGCACATTTGATGGCGAGAGTATACCTGCTCTGTCGGCAGCGCGTCTTTTCTTGTCTTCATATATGCAAAATTAGTCCAACATACAAATGCGATCAGGGTCAACACCCCCGCGTCCACCCTGCAAAGCGCCCTTGACCTTTATACCCACTGAAACCCTCGCGCCCCCGGCCCCTCTTTTTTTTCTCTTTTTTTCTCTCTTTTTCTCATATTTTCTCGCATGGCTCATCCAGCGACCGGAGTCCCTATGTGGGGTTTGCAGGAACCGGACGGAAAGACCGGCACGGCCCGGTTGCCGCAGGCGGGGGAAATGGCCAGACCGGGCACGGCGGTTTCTTTTTAAAATGGTGGGCCCGGGCAGAATGGTTACCCCGGGCACGGGCCCGATCCTGAAAACGACACGGAGGTTTCAGGTACGGCTCCCCTTTCTGCCCCAAGCGAAGCGCAGGGGCAGAAAGGGGAAGTTTATTTGTATGTTGGACTAATAGAGGGTGATGTACGTGAATTCTGCCCGGGTTTTCCCGGCGATTATCCCGGAATCCATCACCGATATTCTTCCCTTTATCCTAATACCGGTGATGGCCACCGGCACAAAATGCAGGGTGTTCCGGCCCGGCGAAGATGCGGCCGCAAACCAGCACGAAAGTGTCGGTCGGAAAAAGGTGAAGCCAATGCTGGTGGCCGCACGGAATTCAGGCGGGCACTCGACGTTACTCACCCACGACTCCGGGTTAACGGTTCGACTCCGGGTAGCCTGGCCCGGGTGAAGCCCGGGGCAGGCTACCCTGTTTTTGTATGTTGGACTATTTTGACGGGTACTGGAGCAAACCACTCTGCCACACGATATGGCATTTAGTTACCGCTCTTGCGGTTCATGGATGAAATAGTCGGTTCTGTCAGGAGGGAGTCAGGGAAATGTGAAGAACCGAAATGGCCACGCTGAAAGATCATGTAGCCAGTTCAGATAAGCAAATTGAGTTAACGCCCTCGCTCATACCGCACCAGCTCTTCAGGTTTAGACAACCACTCTGTAATCTGGTGATCATGCATTGACGTATCGTATTCAAAGTCTGGCGGATAATACATATCGCCAACAAACCACTCTTCCTGCTTTAATTCATCCTCATCTATATCACAACCGCTATCAAGCCAGTCCCATCGGCCTCTTTTGTTAAAAATCACTCTCCCATTCGGCATAAAAGCTCCTTATTCAGTCAGATGGTTACGGTCTCGATATCTCGATGCCAGGTTAACATCGTTCACCAGTTTTACCACGGCTGGACGTTCGGCTTCAGTCCAGGAATCAGGCTGATAGTACACCCGCAGCGATTATCATCAAACTACTTCGCCTCTCAATCCCGCGCTCTCAAATTTCTGTTATGCATCATGCCAGAGTACAATATGAGGACACTATCGCCGGAATATTACCGACCGCCCCGACGATTAACGTTACCGGCCTAAGCTGAGGAAAATGGTTCTATGAAGTCATTTCTGATCAAAATGTCAAACGCGCATAACGAACACATCCGGGAAGTCGCTTCCGTGGATGAAGCTATTCGTATCGCATCCGAAAGAGCAAATGAAGGTTTCTGGCTTCCACCCAGCCGGGTCTGCGAAATGAGCAAGGAACATGAAGGCCGGTATACAGTCGGTGATGATGGCTGGTTCCGCCCCATCGAGCTGGCGGTTCCAGTCGAAATAGAAGAAGTGAAGTCGTCCTACGGGAACGGTGGTTACGACATGATTTCCGTAGGCAAATGGATCCAGACTCAATCAGGCTGGCAACCGTCACCGGCTGTCTGACTCTCCTTTTGTTTCGGTGGGGCTAGAGTGCCCCACTATTCTTCCGCTTTACGCTCGCGTTTTTCTTTGTCGCACTTCACTTTTTCATAAGCCTTGCCAAACCACTTAGGCTCTTTTCCCATCCCCGAATAAGATAGTCCTTCCGGCAGACTCTTCCAGAACACCGTTATCGCCTCGGCAAATTCTCTAAACTGTTCCTCGGAAACTTCAAGTTCTTCGTGGCGAGCTGGTCTCTCTTGCGGATAACCTTCGCATTGCCATACTGAGTAGTACTCCGGGTGAGCATTAACCAGTTTCTGGTGGGCATCACCATCTCCATGTTTATAAACGTTGACAACCTGATGACATGCACTGATTAACGGGAAACATGGCATGTTTCGTACTTCAATACCCAGCCATTCCATCAAATCCATAAGCCTCGGAAAACTGAGGTTCCAGATCAAATCTGATATCACAACCATGTCGAGCCACCGCCAGCTTCTGGCCTCCCGGATAAGCAGATCTCGTAATGCCTTGTCAAACTGGTGGTACATCCCAGCGGTCAGGGAAAGCGTGACCGTGACCTTCATTTCCCGCAACGCAACCCAGTGGCAAGCTTCAATCTGTTCAATATTCTCGTATACGTCACTTTCGTCGTGGTAATCAGGATTGAACCAGTCTCCAGCTGACTCTATAAATGACTCGCCTTTCTTTGTCGCTTCACTCCTGATCTCCACATCACTGAACTGCGACAGCAAACGTTCCTGCGCTTGTTCAGCGTAAAAAAGATGCGGGTTAAGCACCCACGGTCGGTCAATTGCCGCAAAGAAAAAGATGTTCCATCTCGGGTCGATAATTTCTTTTTCAGCATCAACAGCTGGCGCTGATACACTGCGGTTTGATTGTTTTTTTCTACCCATACCACTATCCAAATTAAAAACAGACGAAAAAAAACCGTCCAGCTGGACGGTTAATATCAAAATATCCTTCAGAAGTCTGACACGGGTCAGGCGCTAACCCGGGCAGTCGCTACTCACTAATTAAACCCCGCATAGGGGAAAACAATATTTTGATACTCCGACAACGCACCCCGCGATGGGGGAAGGTATGTCAGGCCAGTCTAACAAACCCAAAGCTCGTTGCAACCGCCAATCAGTGACTTAATCCTGGCAATCCTGATCATCAGTTTCAGTTCCGCAACTTAAGTAATCCATATTTAAAAACATTTTGTTCCCCGAGCCTGCCAATGCAGACAGACCTGAGATTTTACAGATCACGACAATCGACGGTACGCGTTTATAAATCTCGATTTCGCTTTCCCAACTTGACGCAAGATACCTTTCAAGCTGAAGTTCAGGGGTTACATCAACAGGTTGAATTCTGACCACAAAACCGTCTTTTCGCCCCTCATTGCGAAGAGATGTTAGCTGTTTTATCTCTGCATCGTTGAGTGTGGAAAATTTACGGCCATTAAGAATATGAGAGCAAAAATTGAAGCCAGTGATATGAGATGAGCCACCAGTTATCGATTCCAAAATGCTTGCATATTAGCTATCTGGGGGTTAGGCTCGCCTGTTTGCGGAGTGGATTCACATAATTCAAGGAGTCTTTCCAATTCCGATTTGGAATCACCCATACCCAATTCATTGCAAGGAAAAACATTGTGATTATTATTCATGAAAACTCCGTAGCATTAGATTTGAAGGCTAGTTTTCAACACTATGGGATCCCGAAATAAGTTCTCCCCCCCGCTCCCGGTAAGCTTTCGTTAATACCGCATAACTTTCTGAATTAACATGCTCATCAACCCCCGAACAAATCAGCCGGTTCGTCGGTGCTTCAAAAGCGTGGCGTTCGTATTTTTCGACCACGCGACAATCTTCCGACCATCTCTTGCCGAGCAACAAATCATTTGTGGTAATTGATGGAAACATCATCAATGCAAAAATTCCCCCAAGACAGCCTATTGGCACGAGCCACATGCAAACGATCTTGTTTTCGGAGCGTACAAATTTCAACCCGATGGTAGCGCCTATGATAGTCACGACAAATACCACCAGCAGAATTTTTAAGGGTAAAATCAGATCTGCGGCACAAATTAGCATTAATCATATCTCCTTAACTTTTCAATATTTGGTTCCTTCAAAAAGCCATCCATACTTTCCTTCATCTGGATGATCTGTCTTGTAGTTTATCTGGCAAGTGGTGAACTGACGCATCCATTCTCGTGACCTAAAAAATTTCCCACGAGGAAGTTTATCGCCAGGTAAGCATTGTTCAGCCCATTCGACAAAAGCAGGACAAACCCCCTTAAAGTGAGGAATAACAACTTGCGTGGCTTCTTTACGCATTACTGCTGACTGAATGGTTTTGGGATCAATCGTCATGGCTTCACAGGCTAACCCGACTTCACAAACATTTCTATTCTGCTGATGTTCTGTCATAGCGCCTTCCAGTTGAAGTTAAGTAGGGTCAGTTTGGATTTGAAAATTGTTGTACGGTAAGCCTGTTCTTGAACCTGCTTCGTGATCTTATGCCCGTTTGATGGCCACGGACTGACGCAAAAGTGCAAGAACGTCACTGACACTCATATCCCACGCATCCGCCTGCCGTTTCAGAATAAATGCCCCTACTTCCATTCTTTGGGCATGGTTCAACATATGCGTCAGCATATCCCCACCATGAGAAAAGTTTATCCCGCAGCCGGATGCACCATTGTTGATGAGCGTAAAACCTTTGTTTTTATCGGTTCCGTGAAAGTTTGCCCTCATCTCCTTTTCCAGCCCGAACAATACCGCGCAACATTGAGTTAATTCATAGCGATTCAGCTGGATGACGCGCTTAAGCTCCCATTGGGCTTCTTTTGCGCCATCAGCAATCGGAGCCATAGTGATGTTCACCGTGGGAAACGCATCCTTACCAGGCGAAACCACATATTGAAAATCAAGAGCAGTACGTTTTGCGCCCGTTTGCCGGTCTGCATAAAGCTTCAGCTGCTTACCAAATGTCGAAGTCATAACTATCCTCCAGAACTTAATTTACCCTGGTCATTCCAGCCGACAAAAGATTGTCGGGTTGTTTTCTACAGGCCTTCCCTCTCAATCCCACCGGGTATATTTTCCCCTTCCCTCTCGTTCCCACCGGCGATAAAAACTGTGCAGATTAAAAAAGTATCTTTTTGGGATTAGGCGAACAGCAGTAATTATAAAGAGGAGTGTTATTTTCTTTATTTTTCATGGTAATACAAGTTGTATTCAATAGAGGCCTGACGCGCCCCATCAGCTTTTCAGATGTAAATGGGACTATTTATCCTTTAGCGACTACAAAATCACGGGTGGGTTTGAGAGGGAAACGTCAACTTAGTGTTTTTGACCGGTGGGAATGAGACAGCACATTCCCGGAACCGGGCAAAAAGACGTTTCAAACATCAGGAACCTGTTAGTTTGGGATTCCGATCCGTGATCTGAATGGTGGGTACGCTGGTGTCCACCAGGTAGTAAAATTTCAGGTAACCGATGCTGGCAAGCACATCGAGAGCAGTTCGCATTTTCCGGTTCTGTTCGGCAATGCGCCCATTGAGCAGTAAACGCTGTCGAAGTCTGTCAAAGGTGATCGGGGCTGGATGTTGAGGTAGCGCTTCAAAAAATGTATAGAGCGCCTGAGCCGTTTCATTCCTGGTAAGTAGCTCCAGGGGTTTCTTCCGCAACAGAGTAAGATGATCTGAACGGTACAAATCCCAGAGTCGTTCGTCGGCTTCCAGGATGATGTAATCACTTTCACCATCAAATTCCGCCTCTTTCAGCAACCCGGCTACTTTGAACTTGGTGATCCCCGGGTTCTTCTCAAACCGAATGCTTTTTGAGCGAATCTTCGTCAACGAATCGGCTATCTCATTGCGCAGTTTCGTGCTGTAGCGTTTTGATGGGTAGCCGCAGAGTTTGGCAAATTCACTAAAGGGCATTTTAATCCGGTTACCTTTCAGCGCATCAGGCGATACGCTGAAGGAATGGACGATTGCTGTCCAGCACCGGAAGTCCTGGAAATAATTCAGCATCGGGCCGGTGATCTTTATGTCCGTGTACCCTTCCTGTTTTGCAATTTCCAGACTGGATAGCGCTTCCGTCACGTTTAGCGTGACCGTTGCCTCTGTTCGGCAACTGGGAGTAAAAACGCCCAGGCGGAGCAGTGATACAGGTTGTACTGATGAATTTTTTGTCACCGTCAGCTTTCCAGTCGACGGCTGATTGAAGTCGGGAATAGCGTCCTTGAAAAGAAGAACTTCATTCGAGTTCATCGTGTGGATCCCCCAGTTTTATTGTTATTTTCCGGGTATCTTGGAATGCCCAGTCCGGGCGAATGTATCACGGTGATTTTTATTGATCATGAGAAATAGGGGTCATTTAGTCCCCATTTATCGGGTATTGGTTTTTATTTGTACTAAATCAATACGTTATTTCAGAGATGAATCGGATAAATGTCGTTGACATCAAATTTTTGATCTGCTGCCAGTGTGGACAAAAAATGAATACCGATCACCTATTTTTGAGATTTGTTACGTATGATTATGTTTTTATTTGATGTTTTCATTAGCACAGCAGATGTTGATAATTAAGTTCCTTTCCCCTTCCAATCCCACCGTTATTCCCTTTGAACACCACCAGCTACCAGGCTAACCCCACCGACAGCCCTTCAGAGCTCACTTTTTTCCCTCTCAACCCCACCGGGGCAGGTCTTCAGAGCTTACCAGCTGCGGGTTTGCGGGAGCGGGGATCTTTTTGGTTCTATTTGGTCTTAATCTGGATCGATCTGTTGATCTACCCGGTGGATATGTGGATTAGTTGAGTCACGTCCTTGTTACTCGGTTGCTTAAATTTGGCCACTACGAACTGTCTCAATACCACTCTGAACAACATCCCAGTTGATACCGATATCACCATCGTGAGTTCGGTCTATCAACGCTAAGGTCGACTCAGCTTCGCTAGCTGAAACCTGCGGCATGTTTCGGTCTATTGCTAACTCCTGAACATCAGACTTGTACCAGACACGGACTAGCACCTTTTCGTCAGGGTTCATTTTTTGCAGCTTTGCGATAATTTCTTTTGCAGTTGCGTACATGTGAGTGCCTCTTATCGTTTTGTTTACACAATCAGTAAAGCACCGAGTCAGTAGCTGACGAAGGCAAAAAAGATACTTTTCCACAGGACAGTTCCAATAAAGAGATCCCAAAGGTGCAACGGAGTACAAAAGAGATCCCTGTACGCTGCAAGCCGCATGGTTACTGGGCTCAAGGGCATTTTATGACAATGGTAATGACTTTTTTGACATTGGTAATGATTAAAATGACATTGGTAGTGACTATTTCGACGTTAGTAGTGAGTATTTGTGACAATGGTAGTGAGTTTTATTGTGTGATCTGAAGGTATAACTCTTAAAGAGTTTTGAGTATATTTCTATTATAATTCATATAGATACCATCTATCACCTGTATGATGAAACAAAATTATTAAAATCTTATCCACTGTTTTCTATACGCATTTTCCTTTCATGCCCGTACATATTTTCGACAATTTAGCTATTCGATGTTGATTTAACTCGAAGAGAGAATTTATCCCCATTTTCCACAAGGTAGTTCCAATAATTAGTACCTTACGAGTTCCCATAGATCACAAGAGATCCCCGCAGCTCGGAAGCCAGACGGCACAAGGCCTGGAAGCCAATCGGTGACAACGGTAGTGATTATTTTGACATTGGTAGTGAGTTTTTTAACGGTAGTAGTGAGTTTTTTGACAACGGTAGTGATTGCGGCGACAATGGTAGTGATTTTTTAAAGGATCTTTTTCACCGGAATTGATCCTTTGTTGATAAACTACGTATGTATTTGTTTTTATGTGAATTTCAGAGTTTTATATTTAGTCGTGGCGTTTTTTTAGCCTGGACTTATGCACAATCTGAGATCGTCGCAGAGATCCCTTAAGTGACACTGAGGGCTTTGGGCGATAGTATTCAATAATCTGTTGATTAATACAGTCGATAAACCACTATGACCAATGAGAAAGATTCTGAGCAGCAAGGCCAGATGGTTACCAGGGCTTTCTCTGTAACAGAGAGAGAGACAGGTAAAGAAATTATTTTACGTCCTAATAGCAGCAGGACGGTTCAGTCTATCGCGCTCATGCGCCTTGGGTTGTTTGTGCCATCACCAAAAAGCGTTGGCCGTCAGAGTCGTGAATACAAAACTGTTGGCTTTGATGCCACGAAAGAACTACAGACACTTTCTTTGATGGAGAGCGAGGGTTTCACCAATATCTCGATCGTGGGTCAGCGCCTCGATATGTCTGTTGACTTCAAAACGTGGATGGGAATCATCCGAACGCTAGCTAACCATCCGATTGATAACGATAAGATCAGCCTCAAATTTACTGAGTTTCTGAAGCTCTGTAACCCTGAAAATTATCGTTCCTCTACCGCATCCCGTAAGCGTATCGACGCGTCGTTACGCAGGCTGGCATCCGTGATGTTGTCCTTCACCAGCACCCACTCGTCAAAGGTGTATACGACGCACCTGGTGCAGTCTGCCTTGCTTGACCCGGACTCTGATCAGGTAGAGCTACAGATAGACCCTAAGATATTCGAGTTGTATCAGTACGACCACAAGGTTTTGATGCAGCTGAAGGCTATCAAGGAACTGGCGAAAAAAGAGAGCGCACAGGCGCTTTACACGTTCATTGAGTCACTTCCACCAAATCCAATCCCGATCTCCTTAACGAGACTTAAGAACCGATTAAATCTTAAGACCCGTGCCAACAGCCAGAACGCCACAGTACGTAAGGCATTGGAGGAGCTGGCATCCATTGGTTACCTTCAGTACACCGAAGTAAAAAAAGATGGGAAGGTTTATTTCCAGATCCACAAACGCGATCCTGATTTGAATCTGAACAATATCCAACCACCACCTGATGGTGATGGCGAGGGTGATGCTGATGAGGAGAACAATGGCACGTCGGGTAAAAATAATGGTGAGCCACTGGAAGGTGAATTGTGCCCACCAGATGAGCCCATTGATGGGGATGAAACGTTAACCATCCATGACTTAACAGCTGAAGAACTTCACTACATTCGCAGCCTTAGAAGCCAGAAAAAGAACAATCCCGCCAGCTAGCATTCCCTCCGGGCTGTCAGATGACGGCCTGGAACCCTCCCTCCCTGCACATCGTCAGAGAATCCTGTTTAGCTTAATGACAACGGTATTGAGTGACGCGGTCACTACTGTTGTCATTGTGACCTGCTCCCAGTTGATTAGTACACCCCGATGTTAGTAATGTCTTCATAAGCCACATGAGGACATC
>OGSH01000701.1_pt1 | contig 11208 bp, 22 predicted proteins | sample 1573821 | NCBI WGS metagenome assembly OGSH01 (sample SAMN03295845, study PRJEB24534) | human gut metagenome | isolation source: fecal sample 5 from infant 6 | host: Homo sapiens | place: USA: Pittsburgh, PA | collected 2014-07 | reverse complement strand
GATCCTATAGCACCAATAGATATTTTAGAAAAGCAGGTAGAAAGTATTAAAACTAATATAGACTCCTTGAAAATTAAAATAGATGAACAGGAAAAGGCTAAAACAACCTTATCTAACCTTAAAGCTTCAATGATAGATAGTAAAACAGCAGAGTATAACTACATCAATTTTAAGTATTTAGATGAAACTTTAGGAGCTAAGGGACTTCAAGGGGAATTGGTTAAGGAGACTTTAGAACCTATACAAGTAGATATTCAAAGTAATTTAAGTGCAATGGGAATAGAAAATGAATTTTACTTCACTACAGAAACTGCAGCAGGAAAAGAAGTATTTCAGTTTGGCTGGAAAGATAAATTTGGAGATAAAAGAAACTTTGATGCACTTTCTACAGGACAACAAATGATTTTATTAATAGCAATGCTTACAACATTTATAGAAAAGGCCAGTCCTAACTGCAAAATACTTGCTATAGACAATATAGAGAATTTAGATAAAAACAACTTTGAAAGCGTTTTGGAGGGACTAAATAAGATAAGTAATAAATTAGACAATATAATTCTTTCAGGAGTTATAGAACTATATGAGGAAGATGAAAAAGGTAATAAAGTTCCACTAAAAGATTATAAGGAATTTAAAATCTGGAATTTGAATGAAGTAGGTGAAAATAATGAGCAATCAGCTTAATGAAGCACAAAGAAAAGCAGTAGAAAGTGAAAGTCCGGTAATACTTTGTTTAGCTGGAGCAGGTACAGGGAAAACATCAACATTAACTAATAAAATATCTTATTTACATGAAAATAGAGTAGGTTGCAGCAGTATGTTAGCTTTAACATTTACAAGGCTTGCAGGTAAGGAAATGAAAGAAAGAGTTATAAAGCTAATAGGTTCTGAAGGTGAAAAATTATTTTGTAATACATTCCATGCATTTTGTGTAAAAGTTCTTAAAGAATATGGGTACCTTTTAGGTTATGATAAAAAGTTTACTATTTATGACCAGGAAGATAGAGAGTCTATAATAACTAAAATAATTGAAGATTTTAAATATGGTAAATGGACTAATACAAAAACAGTAATCGCAATACTTGAGGGTAGTAGAAAAATAGATCGAGGTGAAGAAGATGCAGCTATAAAAGAATATTACTGGATACTTAAAAGAAATAATGCAATAGACCTTGATATGTTACTTACTGAAACTCTGAAACTTTTTATAGAGTATCCTGAGGTACAAAGAAATTACAATAACCAATATGAGTATATGTTTGTAGATGAGTTCCAGGATACAAATGATATCCAGATGCATATTATAAAAGCTTTAAATCCTAGAAATCTCTTTGTAGTAGGTGATGATTTTCAAGCTATATATGGTTGGAGAAGAGCTAAGACAGAGTATATTATAAACTTCTTAAAATATTATCCAAATGCAGAAATTATAAAACTTGAAGAAAACTACAGAAGTACAGAACAAATTATAACTGCAGCTAATAATCTTATAGCACACAATGTAAATCAAACTAAGAAAGTACTGAAAGCTCATAAAACTGGTACTGAAATAGAGTATATAGAAGCTGAGAATATAGGAAATGAAGTAAATATTATAGTAGGGAAAATACTTGAAGATAGCCAGTATTCAAACTATGCAATATTAACTAGAACTAATAAACAGATGGAGCCATTTATACAAACATTTAAAGCTTTTAATATCCCATACCAGGTACTAAGCAATAAAGAAGATCCATTAAAACAATATGATGTAAGAATGATATTAAACATTTTAGAAGTAATTTTAAATCCTACTGATAGTAGAACTTTAAGGAAGATTATAAACTTCCCTGTAAAGAGAATAAACGAGCTGAAAATGAAGGCAATAGAAAAGGTAATGGTAGATGAAAGTATAAGCTTCATGGAAGCACTAGAGAATGTAGAAGAAGTTCAGGAGTTTATAGAATTGATTAATAGGTTGCGTACAAACATATTTGAGGAATGTTACATGGCAGAGGATGCATATTTAGAAGTAGTTCATGAGCTTAGGCTAAAAGAAAAGTATATAGATGAGAAGAGGTTATCAAAGATTGATGATTTAGATGCAGCACATGAAGTTATATGTAGATGGCAAGATATTCAGTATAACCTAGGGGAGTCAACAGAATTTTTAACATTCCTTAAATGGGTACACATGAAGGATATTCAAGAAAAGCTTATGGAGCAAAAGGATGCAGTAAAGATTATGACAGTGCATGGAAGTAAAGGATTAGAGTTTAATACAGTATTTGTAGTAGGTATGAACAAAAATGTATTTCCTTCAAAACGTGGGGATTTAGAAGAAGAAAGAAGATTATTCTATGTTGCTATAACTAGAGCAAAAGAAAAACTTTATATAACTAGGGCTAAGAAAACTTTAAACTGGAGTGGTAAAGAGGTTGATACAGTAGAAAGTCAGTTTATAAAGGAGATGTAATGTAACTATGGATAAGAGGAATAAAGAAGCATTAATATATCGGCTGAATTGGATTTTAAAATACACTGAAGAAGGAAGGTTAGAGAACATAAAAAATGAGGTGAAAAGTATTATAGATGAAATAGATAAATATGATTTGGTAGCACCATTTTAGAAAGAAGGTGAGAGTTTGGATAATTCTTTTAGAGCATTAATACAAAATATAAATGCACAGATAAGTAGCTTGAATAGAAATGGATTTAAAATTTATGATTGGGAGAATCCAGAACACTTTATAAGCAAAGTAGAATATGATGAAAACGCTGATGAAATAGTATTTAAAACTATGGAAGATGAAAGCAAATAGGTGCTCTGCAAAGCACCCACTTGATTAATGTTTCTATAAAAACTGGATAAGAGCTCTGCAAAGCTCTTGTCCCCATTATACAACGTGCAAACACACTATTTCAATATTTAGTATATGACAGAATAGAAAAAATATACATGGGGGATAGAAAAATGAAAAGAAGAGAGGTATTAAGACAATTAGACAGTCTGATAGATAATAGCAAGAGTTTTATAACAGAAGATGATTATTCAATATGGGAAGATGACATAAAAGCTTTAAAAATAGCTAAAAAGGCAGTAAGTAAAGAGTATAGATATAGATTCTTAGCTAACTTGGTTTTAGCAATAATAGTATTAATAATATTTGGAAGTTTTGTAGCAATGTCTTACTTTATTTATAGATAAAAAAGAAAACAAAAGAAGGTGATATAATGGCAGTTTTTAGAGTTATTAAGGATAAAGAAAATCCTTATGTAATGTTAAATAAGTACTTTGTTTATGATGGTAGATTAAGTTTAAAAGCTAAAGGTTTAATGAGTTATTTTCTAAGTAGGCCAGATAATTGGGAGTTTTATAGTTCAGAGATAGAAAAAAATTGCAAAGATGGAGAAAAGGCTATAAGAACAGCAATAAAAGAACTTGAAACTAATGGGTATATAGAAAGATTACTAAAGAGAGATTCTAATGGAAAGTTAATTGGAGGATATGATTATACAATATATGAAATACCTCAAAACATAAAAAGTGATGAAACTACTTGTACAAAAGAAGAGCCGAAACGACAAAATGCCTATTCGGCGAAATGCCTATCTGGCGAAACGCCTATTAGGCGAAATGGCGGACTACTAAATAATGATATTAAACTAAATAAAGATATTAATAGTAGTAATAGTAGTAAAGGAAACATGGAAGTATTTAAACACTTTGAAAAATGTAATTTTGGATTACTATCATCAATGCTCATAGAGAAGATAGCAGCAGATATAGAAATATATTCTAAGGAATGGGTTATGAAAGCAGCAGAGATATCAGATGAAGCAGGTGTGCATAGATATGACTATGTTAAAAGCATATTAGAAACATGGAAAGCTAATGGAGGAATTAAAGAAAAAAAGGAAGTGAAGGGTGATGCCAATAGAAGAAATTATAAAAAGAATACAGGAGAGAGCAAAAGCAAATGGGGAGGATACAAAGCACCAACTCCAAAACTTAAAGGAGAAACCGATACAACAGGACTTATATGATCCATTTGAAAAAGAGAAAAATAATTGTACAGAATGTGATGGTTCAGGATGGATTATGGAAGAAAGAGAAGATAGTCAGCCTATTTTTAAAATGTGTAAGTGCCAACAAATTGAGAAAGCTAAAAGATTATGGAAAGCTTCAGGGATTAATCCAGAGCAGTCTAAACAAACTTTCGGAAACTATATTCCATATAACGATATAACTGAATTAGCTAAAAATACAGCAATTGAGTACTATAAAAATTTTGAAAATATAAAGGATTTAAGACATAATAGCATAGCTTTTATAGGTCAAGTGGGTAGTGGTAAAACACATTTAAGTATAGCTTTAGCAGTAAATTTTTTAGAAATTAAGAAAATACCAGTAGTATATATGCCATATAGAGATGTGGTTACTAATATAAAACAAAACATGTTAGATAAAGAATATTACATTAAGCAGCTAAGTAAATACCAACTAGCGAAGATTTTGTTAATAGATGATTTATTCAAAGGTAAGGTTACTGAATCAGATATAAACATTATGTTTGAGATTATAAATTATAGGTATCTTAATTATTTACCAATAATAGTTAGTTCTGAATTTACTGCGGATACACTTTTAGATTTTGATGAAGGCGTTGGAAGTAGAATAATTGAAATGGCAAAGGATTATACGGTGGAGATTACAGGAAAAGAAAATAATTATAGATTAAGAGCATAAGGGGGATAAAAATGGGAATATGGATTAGAAGTAAAAATAAAGACACTTTAGTGTGTTGTGAAAATATAGAGGTTGATGGATTAAGTATGTATGGGTCTCATTATTTTTTAGGAGAATATGAGACTGAGAAGAGAGCATTGGAAGTATTAGATATGATAGAGGATAGGATAATTAAAGGAAATAAGTTTGATGATATATACAATGGTAAAAGAACAACTAGGGACTTTGTATTCCAAATGCCACAAGAATAGGAGGTAAAGAAGTGGGAAAAAAATTCACACTGAATAAAGAACAACTAGAAGAATTGATAAAAAAATACACTGTAAAGGAATTAGTAGATATAACAGGATACGGAGAAAGCACTTTATATGCGCACTTAAGTAAACATAATTTAATAACTAAAAAAAGAAGAGATTATACAAAAGAAGAGTTGATCTATTTAGAAGAAAAATGGGGTACTAAAAGCATTAAAGCTATAGCTAGGAAATTAAACAGGAGTGAATGGGCAGTAAGAATGAAAGCTTATAAAATGGGATTAGGTGATCCTAGGGTGAGTATGGACGGTATAACTATTAATCAGTTATCTAAAGCTATAGGAGTTCATTATCAAAGCGTAATGAGAAATTGGGTTAAACAATATGGATTTCCGGTAAAAAATAAGGTCTTGGCAAATGAAAAAGTTAATTATGTTACACATGGTGATTTTTGGAAGTGGGCAAAAGATAACAGGAATTTAATTGATTTTTCAAGAATAGAAGAAAATATTTTAGGTAGAGAACCTAATTGGGTTAATGAAAAAAGAAGAGTAGATATTGTAGCCAATAATAACAGCAGGAATAGAAATCCTTGGACGGATCCAGAAATAGAAAAGTTAATAAGTCTATTAAAAACCTATAAATACACTTATGCGGATATAGCTGAAAGATTGGGAAGAAGTCAATCAGCAGTTAAAAGAAGAATATATGATTTAAAGATTCCATATAGGCCAGTACCTAAAAGAAAAGGTGTATTTTGGACTAAGGATCAAAAAGTAAAATTAAAGGAACTTTACGATAAGGGCTATACACCTACTTTAATATCTAAAACTATTGGTAAAAGTGAATTTAGTATATATGAAAAATTAAGAATGATGGAGGGATAAAATGATATCTATATTAGTCAAAGGGCTAGAAACTAAAGCTACTAAAGAAATAGAAGAACTTAGGGAAGAAAATGCAATATTAAAGGTACTCTTTAAGCAAGGCATAAAGAACAATATAGAATATAGAGAATTACTAGAAGAAAGTTTAGGTTTGTTGGACAAGTACCAGGAAGAAGTATCAAATTTAAAGATAAGAGCTAATCTGTGGGCAGATGAAGTAGTTAGGTTATACAAACAATATGGTGACTTAAATAAGGCTCTAAAGCTAACAGGAAGAGAAATAATGTTATATGAATTAAATAAAAATAATGGTGTAGAGGAGGAATAGTTTAATATGGAAGATGCAAGACAAGCCTTATATGAATGCATAGAGAAGTACGGTTTAAATGATATAAGGACCATAAAGAAGAGTAAAGAACTAGAGCAATTAATCTTAGAGAGTATGAAAAGTTAAGGGGAGTTGAAAAAGTAGTGCAGTTAATGGTACTAGATAAAAAAGATACATGGGAAAAGCAAGCAGACAAGCTTGTAGAGGAAACTAAAGAAGTGTTAGAAGCAATACAAGAAGAAAATAAAGAACACATAGCAGAGGAAGTATTAGATGTTATACAGGTGGCTATAGGTATGCTAGATACTTTAGAAGAAGAAGGACATAGTTTAAGGCAAATTATATGTAAGCACTTAAAAAAGTTAAGAAAAAGAGGATGGAAAGCTAAAAAGCTAATAATATTGCAAATATTTAATTGGAATTAAAATACAGGAGGGTAAAAAAATGATAGACATAAATAAAATTGTAAATGATAGTTTAGTTAAATTAGAGGAAGAAAAGTTTGTAGAGGAAGTAGTTCAGAAAAGATTAGAAAAAACAATAACAGAGATAGTAGATGATGTTTTTAGAGAATGGAGTGATTTTGGTAAAAATCTTAAGGAACATATAGAGAAAAATTTAAATATTGATTTAAGCAATTTAGGGATAGAAGGATATAACACAATTGTACTAGCTGCAATTAAAGAACAATTAGACAAAACGATTACTGTTCAAGGTATAGAAAAAATAAAAAAAACAACAGAGGAAATGCTATCAGATGTAAAAGAGGAATACACATTAAGTGAAATAATAGAGAAACTTAAGGGTGAAGATTATAGAGAAGAATGGGAATATGATGAAGGTGATAAGATTACTTTAATTATTGAAAATCGTAGTTCTGGATACAAACATATATATTTAAGTGAAGATGAAGAAGAACAATATAGTTGTGATTACCAAATTGATATTAATAAAGAAGGTAAGCCATATAGTATAAAACTAAAAGGCAATGAGATAGATAAGAATAAAATTTTAGGTGGCTTGTATGGATTAGATAAATTGTTATTTAAGATATATGCACATGGTTCAAAAATCATTTTAGATCGTGGGAATGATCCAGAAGAATATGATATATGGTTTAGAGAAGATTATTAATCTGTAAAACTAAATATTATAGGTGTAGGCTAACTATATGTATGTTTATACCCATAGTGTATGAGTATAATAAAACACTAATACAGAAAGGGGAACAATGTTATGGAAAAGATGATTAATCTAGAAACCTTTGCTGATGGAGCATTGGCAGAAAAAATCAATATGGCTTTAAAGGAGGTGTTAGAAAACATTGCGGATCCAAACACAGATTATAAAACAAAAAGAAAGTTAACTGTAGATATGACATTTGCTAGTGGAGAGGACAGAGAATTAACAGAAGTATCTATAGTGGCTAAGCCTAAATTAGCTCCAACAAAACCACTAGCAGCTAAGATTGTAATTGGTACAGATGGAAAAGGTGGAATACTTGCGAGTGAATACAAGAAACAAATACCAGGCCAAAGCACTATGAGAGTTGATGAAGAAACTGGCGAAGTATTAACTACCGCAGAAGAAAAAGAAGTAGATCTTAAAGGAATCAAATTAGTAAAATAATAAAAATAAAATTGGAGGAATGAAAAATGATAAATAAAGAAGCTTTAGAATACTTAGTAAATTTAGGAGAGAAAAGGGACCCAATCATTCAATTAGATCAAGGAACTTTTTCAACAAAAGGATTAGATAGGGTTACAGGACCATTAGCAGACACATTAACAGTATCAACACTTACAGGACTAATAGATTATATAAAAACAAATACAGATAGATTACAAAGTGAATTATTAATACAAGTAAAATCACATGATGATGTAAGACTATATAGTCCTTTAAATGAGGATAGAGAAAGAGAAATGTATATAAGAGCAGTAGCTATTTTGCCAAATAACATTTATTATGACAGATTCATAGGCACAGAAGAATTTAATATTATGCTTCAATCTAGTTTTGTGGATGTAGGAGACAAGGAAGTATTACTCAAATATACAGGCCTAATAAAAGATGAAGCAGTAAAAAGCACAGGTGATGATGGAGTATCTCAAGCGGTGACAATAAAAACCGGTGTAGCAAGCGTAGGACAAGCAGTAGTACCTAATCCAGTAGCATTAGCACCATATAGAACATTCCCAGAGGTACAACAGCCGACAAGTAAGTTTATATTCAGAATGCAACAAGGACCTAAGGCGGCTATTTTTGAAGCTGATGGTGGAGCTTGGAGAAATCAAGCAATGCGAAGTATAAAAGCATACCTACAAGAAGAATTAAAAGAAATACAAAACATTAACATAATATCCTAGGGTTTAAAAAGCTAAGGGTATAAGACAAACTTTATACCCTTGGCATACTAAATAAATCTGAAAGAAGGTTTAATTAATGAAATATTGTGAGGAATGCGGAAAAAACGTAGTAGAACTACACCATATAATTTTCAGAAGCCAGGCTTCATATATGGCCAATATAAATATTAATTTTAAATATCTATGTGCAGATTGCCATAGAGGTGATAATGGACCACATATGAGTAAAAAGAAAAATTTAGAATACAAGCTAGAATTACAGAAGAAGCTATTTGGACTATTTGATAAAGATTATTTTACAGAAAAAGAAATAAAAGAAATACTAGAAACAACTATAAGTGAAGCTAGGAAAATAACTAAGAAATTAAAGCTTTATAAAGAAGGCTATGAAAAGATAGATATAATACAAAGACTTATGGGAGGTCATTTGTATGTCAAATAAAGAAAAGGCAAATAAAACCTATATATTGCTACAGCAGAGAAAGAGAGATAAGGAAAGAATAAAAAGGACAGATTACATGGATCATGTAGCTTGCAATATAGATAAAGTTATGAACAAGAATTATAGAAGAAAGAGTGGTCAATTTTGAGGTGGACAGAGGAACAGTATGAAGAATATTTAAAAAACAGAGGGAAGAAAGTAGAAAAGCCTAAACCTAAAAAACAGAAATATAAAAATAAAGGTACCTGGATAGATGGGGTATTTTTCAGAAGTCAATTAGAAGCTAAAAGGTATTGCCAACTTAAATTATTATTTCATGCAGGAGAGATAGCAGGGTTTGTGCTACAACCACAGTTTATATTACAAGAAGGTAACGGAGAGAATAGAGCAATTACTTATAGTGCAGATTTTCTAGTTTTAAATAAAGATAAGACCTATACAGTAGAAGATACAAAAGGCTATGAATCGGAGCAATGGAAGAGAACGTATAAGCAGTTTAAGCTTAGGTATCCAAATATAGAACTAAAGATATTAAAAGAAGTGTAGTTAAAGGAGGGCAATATGACGCCACAACAAATAATGGACAAGATAGGAGTATGCCAACAGGCATTAACTAGAGGAAATATAGAGTTAAAAACTCTAGGAGTAAAGAAAGCAAGAGCAGAGCATGACTATAAAATAGCATTAAGAAAAGAGATTTTAAGATTAAGACAACTTGAAAAGCAACCAGCCACGCTAATAAATGACTTAGCTAAAGGTAAAGAAGAAATTGCAAAATTAAGATTAAATAGAGATATAGCAGAAACTAACTATAGTGTATGTATAGAAGCTATGAGAAATTTGAGATTAGAACTTGAAGCATATAGAAGCTTTCTTACATGGGAGCGTGTAGAACTTAAAAATACGTAATTTGAAATCTATGCGACATAAATAATTGACGGAATTTAATAATAAATGAAAATGAATTGACAAATAAATTAAAAATATAGAAGGTGATTGAATGAGGGAACTTTATAGAAAGTTCAAAAACTTAACAGGATTTAACTATCAATATATGGCTGACAAAGTAGGAGTTAGTAAACAACATATTCATGCATCTATGTCAAACTATTCTATGCTTTATAAGACTAGTATGGCAGCAATAATGAGTTGTTGTATTGATGATAAAATCAATGATCTAGAAAGAAATATTGAAGAACTTAAGATATTTAAAAAAGAAGTTATAAAGCAAGCGGTTGAGAATTCTAGTGATGCTAAGGGGAAATGATTATGGAAAGAAGATATGTTGTTATATGTAATAGATACAGAGGAATAGGTGGTAGCTTATTATTTTGGGGTAGGCACACTAAAGATAATGAAAAAAGAAGTTTTGGAGGATATACAAGTGATTTTAATGGCTGTGAAAAATACACGCTTGAAGAGATAGAACAAAGTGGTTATAACTTTCCAATCTATGGACAAGATGCACACCATGATAATTATAAATCCTTTGAAGATTTTGCAATAGAAATAAAACGATTAAAAATATTAGGCTATAAACCGATGACTATTTATTATAAATAATATGAAATAATTACGAAACAATAAGGAGATAAAATATGAAAATTCAATTAAGCTGTGTTAGGTGTGGTTCTACAGAATTTAATCACGAATCTATACAGTGCATAAAAGTAGAAGGTAACTATTATTTGCTGCATGAGGATATAAAAGATAATGAAGTAACCTGTGCAAAATGTGGATTAAGAGATTATGTAGCCAATCTTGTTATTGTATTCAAGTAATTTGCAACAAAAATAAATGGAGGGGATAAAATGTTTAATAATAGATTTTGCTATAGAATAGCCAAAGAAGCCGAAGTTGGCTGGGACGAAGAATTGAAAGACTATTGTGAGGCTTATATAGAGACAACAATGCAAACCAAAAAAGAAATACCAGAAGAACTTAAAAGTGATATTGCAGAAAATTTAAAAATAGGATTAGCTGGTACATTGGATACTAATAGAAAATATTTAGAATATATTGAACCAGATGAATATGACCAATATGTAGAAGATTAATACACAATACAATTAGATTGGAGGGTTTCATTTGAATAGATATCAAAAGAAAATTGCTAAAAGAGCAAAATTAATAAAAAAGCAAACTGGATTTCCTTGGAGTGCTTGTAAAGGGATAGCTAAATATAGAGCCCTATATGAC
>OGSH01000667.1_pt1 | contig 12145 bp, 10 predicted proteins | sample 1573821 | NCBI WGS metagenome assembly OGSH01 (sample SAMN03295845, study PRJEB24534) | human gut metagenome | isolation source: fecal sample 5 from infant 6 | host: Homo sapiens | place: USA: Pittsburgh, PA | collected 2014-07 | reverse complement strand
AGAACACCAGCCTTCCAAGCTGGATACCCGGGTTCGATTCCCGGTACCCGCTCCATTTTTTTAAGTTTTACTGTAAAATTATTTTAAAAAATACAATATGCACCATTAGCTCAGTTGGTAGAGCACCTGACTCTTAATCAGGGAGTCCAGGGTTCGAATCCCTGATGGTGCACCAAGCATCGTTTTATAAGCGATGCTTTTTTTATTTTACATAAAAGTATGGATACATTTGATATAAAAAAATTAAATTAATATAATACTAGGTAATAAGAATTTTATTTAAAAGCAGATTTTTAAGGGGAGATAGAAATGAAACCTATGAATAAGATTGCTGCTATTCATGATATTTCATGCTATGGGAGGGCAGCATTAGCAACAATAATACCTATATTATCTTCAATGGGGAATCAAGTATGTCCACTTCCAACAGCAGTATTGTCAACACATACAGATGGATTTGGAAAACCAGCAATTAGAGATTTAAGTGATTTTATATATGAAACCAAAGATCATTGGAAAAGACTTAACTTAAATTTTCAATGCATATATAGTGGATATTTAGCTGATCCTAATCAAGTTAAATTTGTTGAAAGATTTATAGAAGATTTTAAGAAAGAGAATACTTTAGTAGTTATAGATCCTGTTATGGCTGATAATGGTAAGCTTTATGATGGTATGAGTGAAAAAATGATTGAAGAAATGAGAACTTTAATAAAAAGTGCAGATATAATCACTCCAAATATTACAGAAGCTTCTTTTCTTTTAGGAAAAGAATATAAAGAATCTCTAAATGAAGATGAGATAAAAGAATATTTAGTAGCTCTAGGAGATTTAGGACCTAAAATAAGTATAATAACAAGTGTAACAAGTTCAAGAGGAAATGAATATATTGATACTGTACTCTATGATAGAGAAGAAAAAATGTTTTATACCTATTCTCATAAAAGAATAAATGCTTTTTATTGTGGAACAGGTGATGCTTTTGCCTCATTGCTAATAGGATGGATATTAAGAGGGGAAAGTATTGAAAAAGCATTGGAGAAGTCATGTAATTTTATTGCAGAAGCTATAGAATATAGCGAAAAGTTTGATTATCCTCCAAATGAAGGAATATTACTTGAAAGTTTGTTATATAAATTAATAAGTAAATAAATTATTAAAGTCAAAAAAATAAATTGACAAAGTAATTTTAGAATGATACTATTAAAAAAACAAAATTTAATAAATCTTATCAAGAGAGGTGGAGGGACTGGCCCTGTGAAACCCAGCAACCGGTAATTCTTTGCGGTTAAAACAATGCTGATTTTAAAATGAAAAAATCAGTAGTAATTTCCTATGCAAAGATTTATAGCGGTGCTAAATCCTGCGGTAGAAACTGAGAGATAAGAAAGAGAGTCTGTAAGAATAATAACTTCTATCCTAGGATAGGAGTTTTTTTATTTTGTAGGATAAAGGATAGATTTATTAAATGGATTAGGAGGAGAGAAAATGAAAAAAGGAAAGTTTTCAGCATTATTACCATTAATAATTTTTGTATCGATTTATTTGGGAACTTCATTAGTAATGAAAGATTTCTACTCTGTATCTGTTTTAGTTCCAGGAATAATTGCAGTTTTATTTGGAATATTTACAAATAGAAAAAGAGGACTTGAAAAGAACATAGAGATATTTTGTAAGGGGGCTGGTAATAGTAATATAATTTTAATGTGCTTAATCTTTATATTAGCTGGTGCCTTTGCAGAGGTTGCTAAAAATATGGGAGCTGTAGAATCTACAGTAAATTTAGGGCTAACAATATTACCTAAAAATATATTAGTAGCAGGAATATTTATAATATCATCATTTATAGCTATATCTTTAGGAACATCAATGGGAACAATAGCTGCTATAGTTCCAATAGCAATGGGAATTTCAGATAAGACTAATATAGCATTACCACTTATAGTTGGGGCAGTAGTAGGTGGAGCTATGTTTGGGGACAATCTATCAATGATTTCTGATACAACAATAGCAGCAACAAAAACTCAAGGATGTGAAATGAAGGATAAGTTTAAAATAAACTTTAAGGTTATATTACCAGCTGCTATCTTAGTAATTGTAATATATACATTCTTAGGAAGTGGGGCTAATACATCAGTAGGCCAATACGATTATAATTTTATTAAGATTATTCCTTACTTAGGTATTTTAATAGCTGCATTAATGGGGGCTAATGTAATTGCTATATTATCAGGTGGGATAGTATTAGCTGGAGCAATTGGATTCTTTACAGGATCTTTAGATTTAAAGACTTTCTTTACTTCAATATCAACTGGTATAGGGGGAATGAGTGAACTTATATTAATTTCAATAATAATTGGGGGAATTGTTGAAATAATAAAAGAAAATGGTGGTATAGACTATGTATTAAACTTAGTTACTAAGAGAATCAATGGCAAAAAAGGGGCTGAATTTGGTATTGGATTATTAGTAAGCTTAGTTGATGCATGTACTGCAAATAATACTATTGCTATAGTTACAGTTGGACCTTTAGCAAAGGATATTTCAGATGAATATAACTTAGATTCAAAAAGAATTGCAGGAATATTAGATATGTTCTCTTGTGCAGTTCAGGGAATAATTCCATATGGAGCACAATTAATGTCAGCGGCGGCCTTAACTGGATTAAGTTCATTTGAAATAATGAAATTTTTATTCTATCCATATTTAATGGGTATAAGTGCAATAGCATTCATAGCATTTTTCCAAAAGAAAGAAAGTGCTGAAAAAAGTGGGGAGTTAAATGCTATAGCAGTTGAATAAAATATTAAAAAGCAATAAGCATTAAAAAGGGGATTTATATAAAAGGGGTTTAATAAATTTTAGTATAAAGTAAAAAAAGATAGGCTATAGAAAATAAAACTTACAAACAATATGAAGAGGATATTTAATAATTCTCAAAATATGTTTGTAAGTTTTATTAATTGGGCCTATTTTTTTATTTTATTAAAAGACAAATACTTTGAGATGAGATTCCTTCTCCAGAACCAGTAAAACCAAGTCCTTCCTCAGTAGTTGCTTTAACATTTATTTGATCTAAGTCTATATTTAATGCTTTAGCTATATTTTCTCTCATAGTAGGTATATGAGGGGCCATTTTTGGTCTTTGAGCTATTATAGTTGCATCTATATTTGATATTTTGTAGTTATTTTTATTTAAAAGTTCACCTACAAATTCTAGAAGTTTTATGCTATCAGCACCTTTATATTTAGGATCTGTATCTGGGAAATGCTTTCCTATATCTCCTAAAGCCGCTGCTCCTAATAGTGAATCCATTATTGCGTGTAATAATACATCAGCATCTGAATGGCCTAAAAGTCCTTTTTCATAAGGAATTTTTACTCCACCTAATATTAAATCTCTATTTTCAACTAATTTATGAACATCATATCCCATTCCTATTCTCATTTTTATCACCTCTTAGATTTATTTTTTCAATGAAAATTTATTTTTATGATTTCATTATATATAATTCTGTTATGTTATCAAAGCATCAATATCTATTAAAGAAAATTAAACTTAATTGTAACAAAAATATAGCTTTATAAGATTAAAATCTTTATATGTTTTAATTATGTAAAAGATGTATTTATAATATAAAATTTTATATAGATATCATGGGGGCTATGGTATAATAAATTGAGATTTAATTAAAGAGAATAGCTTATAATAATTGATTAGAAATAATTTTAGTATGTAGTAATATTATTAGAAGCTTTATGTAAAAGGGATTTAAATAGAAAGGGTGAATTGAGAAGTGTGGGGAAAAATTAGAAATGTATTAGGTATTCTTTTAATAGTGGCAGGAGTATCACTTATTGGAGTAACTATTTGGATGAAATATGATACTTATAGACAGCAGCAAGCTGTTTTAGATAGTTTTAGAAATTTACAGTTTGATGTTCCAGAGGGTGAAAAGAAAGATACTGATGTGTTAGAAGAAGAAAATACTAAAGAAAATAGCGATGAAAAGAATAAAGTTGATAAGGTTGAAGTTGAAAAAGACAAAAAGCCAGAAAAAGCACAACTTGAAGAGGGAAAAGGAATTGGTATTTTAAATATTCCAAAGATAAACTTAGAAATAGGTATAATAGAAGGCGTTAGATATGAAGATATAAAGTATGTAGTAGGTCATTTTCCCGGGTCACCAATGCCAGGGGAAAAAGGTAATTTCTCCATAGCAGGACATAGAATATCATATTTTGGACAAGCTTTTAAGGATATTGATAAGCTTGAAAAAGGGGATAAAGTCAAAGTTACTTACAATGGAAAAGAATATACTTATGAAATAACTGATATGTATGAGGTTACTCCAAATGAAACTGAGGCTTTAAATCCAACAAAAGATGCTACTATAACTATAGTTACATGTACAACTGACGCTAAAAATAGGGTTATAGTAAAAGGAAAGTTAGTGGAATAAGACTGGGTTTTTGCCTTAGTCTTATTTTTTATAAAATATACATAAAGGAGTGTCGCTTGAGTGAGTGAAGTAACTTTTAGAAAAGATAAATATATGTTTTCTACTAGAAATATAAAGAAAAATTTAGATAAAAACATATTGAAAAAAGAAATAAGTACTTTCATAAAAGAGCTTAGAAAATTTAAAGTTGATTTAAAAAGTCTTTCAAGTGAAGAATTTAATCTTGAGGAAAGAAATCTAATTCTTAATATAGCCTATTTCCTAGTAGATGAAGAAGTATTATTAAGAAAGATAATAAATAGAAGAGAGTTAAAAACAAAGGTTATAGCTAAAAAAACAGGATTTAGTAATGAAAAGATTATAAGTTGGTCAAATTATTTAATAGCTTATTTAATTTTATTATATAATGCAGATTATACAAATTTAGCTATGTATTTAAATATAAATTTTAAGGACTTAGAAAACCTAGCTGTTATAAAGGGCACAAAAGGGGAAGAGATTGTCCATAAAGGTTTAGTTATGTTAGAAGGTAAAAAGAGTACCATAATATTAACTAAAGAAGGACAATTTATAAGAATAAAAACAAGATGTGAAAATAAGGTTGGAGAAGAATTATCAGGAAAAGAGAAGAAAACTTTAAGACATTACAAGACCTTAATAGTTAGCGTGGCTTTAATTGCATTTGTCCTTATAGGAAGTGTTACTTTTCTTTATAAACAACAGGAAACTACCATATTAATTCAAGGAACATCAAAGGTTAAAATTGGATTGAATAGGTTTGATAGAATAGTTTATAGTTATTCTCCAACAGAAAAGGGAACTATATTAATAACAGAACTAAAATTAGAAAACAAGAAATTTGAAGATGGTATGATCTCAATTTTAAAAGGTTTTGAAGAAGAGGATATGCTTCCTCCTAATAGAATTGTGGATGTTTATATAACTGGAAAAATGGTTGATACTGTAGATTTAAATAAGGTTACAGAATATGTTGAGAGTATAAATAAGGATGATAATGCAAAGAATAATTTTAGAATAAAAATAAATAATTCAGGATATGAGAAGAAAAATTAATTAAGGAAAGGATTATTTATAGTGAGAAAAGCATCAAAAAATAACAATAGAAGAGATAAGAGTTTATCTAATAAAAAGTTTAAGAGTGAAGATAAAAATTTAAATAAAACTAATAAAAATAATAAACAAAAAGTAGCTAAAAAGGCTTCAGTAAAAAATACTATTATAGTATCAAATAAAAATGAAATAAGAGATAAAGTTAGATTAAATAAATATATAAGTGAAACAGGATTTTGCTCAAGGAGAGAGGCTGATAAGCTTATAGAACAAGGAAGAGTTAAGATAGATGGGCTAAAGGCTACAACTGGTATGAAGGTTTCTAAGGGGCAAAGTGTATCTATTGATGGAAAACCTCTAAAGGTTGAAAATGAACTAGTTTATATAGCTTTAAATAAGCCTGTTGGAATAACTTGTACTACTGAGAGCAAGATAAAAGGTAATATAGTTGACTTTATAAATCATGAAAAAAGAATTTTCCCAATAGGAAGACTAGATAAGGATTCTCAAGGATTAATATTTATGACTAATGATGGTGATATAGTTAATAAGATATTAAGAGCGGGAAATAATCATGAAAAAGAATATATTGTTACTGTAAATAAACCTATAACTCATGAGTTTATAAAAGGAATGAGCAATGGAGTGCCTATACTAGGAACAGTTACTAAGAAATGCTTAGTTAAGAAAGAAAGCAAAAACTCATTTAGAATAATATTAACTCAAGGTTTAAATAGACAGATAAGAAGAATGTGTGAGTATTTTGGATATGAGGTCAAAAAATTAGAAAGAATAAGAATAATGAATGTTAGCCTAGGAAACCTAAAGATAGGATCTTGGAGATACTTAACTAAGAAAGAGTTAGCTGAAATAAACAGGTTAACAGAAAACTCTTCAAAGACTGAAGAGGCTTCAATTTAATAATTAAGATATATATCAAAAGTTAATAATAAAACTTACAAACATATTCCGAGAATTACTAGATTTCGCTAAGAATTTATAATCATTACTCCAAAGATATTACTAAAGCTTCGAAACTTGCTATGCTTCGAACAGTCTCAGCTTTTTAACGTAATATCTTCTCCGTAATGATTTAAATTCTAAAGCTCATCTAGATATTCTCTTCATACTGTTTGTAAGTTTTATTAAAACATGCCTTGATATAGCATTTAAACTTTTACTTTACTTATATAAAGATAATGCTTTTTCGATAAAGGTCATTATCTTTTTTTCGTATAGAATTTTATTAACTTCTAAGGCTTCAGCATGTTTGGCACCTTCAACTAGGTAAAGTTCTTTATAGCCTTTAGCTTTAGCTTTGTATAAATCTACAGCCATATACCATGGGACAAAATAATCTTCTTTTCCATGTATAAACATCATTGGTAATGAAGTTGAAGATACTATATCTATAGGTACTATTTTTTTCATAGAAAATTTAGCTTTAGTTTTCATAAAGAAGTTTGCAAATATAAGGCTTGGACGAAGAATTTTTCTAACAAGTCTATTTTTATATGCATGTGTTATTTGAAATCCTATAAGTTCGTGAAAGTTAGAGTAACCACAATCTTCAATTACAAATTTTATGGAATCATTTAGAGGAATAGTCTCCATAACTGTTCCAGCTCCCATTGATTCACCATGAAGACCTAAAATTATATCATTGCCAAATCTAGATTTTAAGTATTCTATCCACATGTTTACATCATATTTTTCGTAAAAACCATATGTGGAATATTTTCCTTCACTTTTTCCATGTCTTCTTTGATTTACTATAAGAACATTAAAGCCATTTTTATAGAATATATCAAAATATTTTAAAGAACCAACATAACAAATAGAAACTCCATGGACTAATACTATAAATTTGTTTGTAGGATTTTCATTCATTATAAGTGTTGAGGTTAAATTAAGACCATCAAAGGATTTTAAAGTAATATCTTCCTTAGAAGCAGAATTATATAAGGCTTCGTCAAAAAGATTATTTTCTACATATCTAGTATAACTTTTCTCTATATCGTGAAGTTCTCTAGTTACAGTAGATTTAAATATATATAGACCTGTTGCTAAAAAAAAGACAATAACTATAATAGCAATAATTATCAATATAATAAGATAGGTCACTTATATCACTCCAATCAGCTTTTAATAGATTTTATTTATACATTATACATAATTATAACACTTAAGAGAAAAATAAAATTAGCCAAATATAAAGTGGAGGTTTATTTTATGAAATTTAAAAAAATTTTTTTATGCCTTATGTCATTACTTCTTATTTTTTCTACTGTAGTTTTAGGAGAAGAAATAAATAAAATAGAAGTTTTAGAAAAATCTATAGAAGAAAATACTGACAAGTATGAAATTAAAGTAAAATATCCAATAATTCAAGGTGGAGAAAAAGAGGTTACAGATAAAATAAATAAAATTGTAGAGGATTATACTTTAAATTGGATAAATGACATTAAGTTATTAGGAGAAGAGTACAGCAAAGAATATGAAAAGGCAGGAAAAGAAATGCCTAAAATGGAGGCATATAGTCTTTTTGAAGCATTTAATACAGATGAAGTAATTAGTTTACCTGTTTCATATTATCAATATACTGGTGGAGCTCATGGATTAACGACTAAAGTAAGTTATAATTATAATCTTAAAACAGGAAAAGAGATTAAACTAAAAGATTTGTTTAAAGAAGGATTTGATTATAAAAGTATAATTGATAAAAAGGTACGAGAGGATATTGAAAAAGAGAAGGAGCTTTATTTTGATAATGGAGCTTTGTTTAAGGGAGTTAATGAAAATCAAGCCTATTATTTAAATAGAGATGGAATTATAGTGTATTTTCAGCAATATGAAATTGCTCCATACTCTTCAGGGATTAGAGAATTTAAAATTCCTTATGGAGAATTAAAGGAAGGATTAATTTATAAATTAGGAAATTAATATTAAGAGCGTGTATCAAAGTATATTTATTATTAAATTTTGATACACGCTTTTTGTGATTAAATTTAAAAGGATATATTTTATTATTAAATAAAATAGGGATATAATAAATTAAAAAAAGGAATTGGAATAATGAGGGAGGGGAAATTCTATGGAAACCTTAAGAGAAAAAATAAATAAACAGAGGGAATATTTTAGTACAGGTGAAACTAAGGATATAAATTTTAGAATAGAGAAACTAAAGAAGTTAAGAGATGTTTTAAAAAGTGAGGAAGAGAAAGTTTTTGAAGCCTTAAAAAAAGACTTAATGAAATCTAGCTTTGAATCCTATGTTACAGAAGTAGCAATGGTATATGATGAAATAAATATGCACATTAAAAACATAAAAAAATGGAGCAAAAAAAGAAGAGTAAAAACTCCATTAGTACAATTCCCAGCAAAAAGTTTTATACAGTTAGAACCTTATGGAGTTGTTTTAATAATAGGCCCTTTTAATTATCCTTTTATGCTTACAATGGATCCTTTAATTGGAGCAATAGCAGCTGGGAACACAGCAGTTATAAAGCCCTCTGAATCAGCACCAGAGACATCTAAAATTCTTAAAGAAATATTAGAAAAAGTATTTGATGAAAAGTATGTTCTTCATGTTAATCCAGAAAGGGGAAAAGAAGTTGTAGAAGAACTTTTAAAAGAAAAATTTGATTATATTTTCTTTACTGGAAGTGCTACTGTAGGAAAAATAGTAATGAAGGCAGCTTCTCAATATTTAACCCCTGTAACTTTAGAACTTGGAGGAAAAAGTCCTTGTATTATTGATAAGGATTGTAAGTTAGAATTAGCAGCTAGAAGAATAGTTTGGGGAAAATTATTGAATTCAGGACAAACCTGTGTTGCACCAGATTATTTATATGTTCATAAGGATATTGAAGAAGAATTTATAAAAAAATTAGAGGAAGAAATAAAAAATCAATTTGGAGATAATCCTTTAGAATCTGAAGATTATTCTAAAATGGTAAATGAAAGAGAATTTAATAGAGTACTTTCATATATAGATAAAGAAAAATTAGTTTTTGGAGGGAATTATAATAGAAAAACTTTTCAAATAGAACCAACTATATTAAAAAATGTAACTTGGAATGATCCTGTTATGGAAAGAGAAATTTTTGGGCCTATATTTCCAATTTTACCTTTTGAAAATTTAGATGAGGTAATAAGATTAGTAAATAGCAAGGATAAGCCTTTAGCAATATATTATTTTTCAGAGGATAAAAATAAAATTGAAAAAGTTCTTAATAGTACATCATCAGGAGGAGTAACAATAAATGACACCTTAGTTCACGTATCATCCTCATATTTACCTTTTGGTGGAGTTGGAAATAGTGGTATGGGAGAATATCATGGTAAGTATAGTTTTGACTTATTTTCCAATAAAAAGGGCGTTATGAATAGAAAAACATTCTTAGATTTAAAAATTAGGTATGCTCCTTTCCAAAATAAGTTAACAATTGTTAAAAAAATCATGAAATAAATAAAAAATGAATGAATATGAGTGGATTTGTATGGAAATGATTAAAAAAGTTATGTATAATATACTTAAAGATTGTATATGTTTTCAATGAGCGGATAAAAAGTATTTAAAATAAAGTGTTCAATTTATACTAAAAACATATAACTAAATTAGGAATACAATCTTTGAAAGTTACGTCTATGTACTAATGCCTGTTATTTATAGATGAACTTCTGACAAGCCAATAAGGGTATGATAAGCATATTTAAGATTAAGTTTTTAAGCTTTAAGGTTTGGGGGAGCCTTCTAGTACAATTACTATTGAAAATATGAGTAAATTTTATTTTAAACTTAAGAATAAGAAATTGTTCTTACATGAATTTTATAAGCTTCGACGGGGAAGAAGCTAGAATATCTTTCGACTTATGAATAGATATTAGGGTATTTATATTGAGAAATTATTTTTATTATTGAATTTTGAGAGAATTTATTAAGTATGGTCATTTAAAGGGGACGTTATGAGTTTAAATTAAAATTTATACAGTTATATTTATAATATTGGTTTGCGAAAAAAGGTCTAAGTTATACTTAGATCTTTTTTTCTTGAAATTAACCACCTTTTTTGGAATTAAGCCACATAAGAACCCTAGAAAAAAGTTTTTTTAAAATATACAATTAAGTAGAGAAAAAGTTTACAAAGGTATAGGGGGTTTTCACATGAAATATACTTTCCCAGAAAACTTTTGGTGGGGAGCTGCAACTTCAGGACCTCAGTCAGAAGGTAGGTTTAATAAAAAACATGATAATGTATTTGATCACTGGTTCGATATAAATCCAGAGTTATTTCACAATGGTATAGGACCAAATATAGCATCAAATTTTTATAATAGTTACAAAGAAGATTTAGCAATGCTAAAAGAAATTGGGTTAAATTCATTTAGAACTTCAATTCAATGGACAAGGTTAATTAAAGATTTTGAAACTGGTGAGCCAGATGAAGATGGAGTAAGATTTTATAATGGTGTAATAGATGAATGTTTAGAAAATGGAATAGATATAATCATGAATTTACATCACTTTGATCTTCCTGTTGAATTATATGATAAATATGGTGGATGGGAATCAAAGCATGTCGTAGAATTATTTGCGAAATTTGCTAAGACTGCCTTTAGTTTATTTGGTGATAGGGTTAAAAAATGGGCTACATTTAATGAACCTATAGTTATTATTGAAGGACAGTTTTTATATAAATGGCATTATCCTTGTATAGTTGATGGAAAAAGAGGGCTTAAAGCTGCCTATAATATAGCATTAGCTTCTGCTAGAGCCATAGAAGAGTATAGAAAATTAGGACAAGATGGAGAAATAGGAATAATAGTTAACTTAACGCCAGCATATCCAAGAAGTGAGTCAAAAGAAGATTTAAGAGCTGCTGAAATTGCCAATGCTTTCTTCAATGAGTTATTCTTAGATCCAGCAACTAAGGGAGAATTTCCTAAGAATTTAGTTAAGGTTTTAGAAAAAGATGGAGTAATGTGGAATTCAACTAAGGAAGAATTAGAGGTTATAAAAAATAATACTGTGAATTTCTTAGGGGTAAACTACTATCAACCAAGAAGGGTTAAAGCTAGAGAAGAGGACTATGGTGGAGAAACATGGGCTCCAGAAAAATATTTTGATAATTATGACATGCCAGGAAAGAGAATGAATCCTCATAGAGGATGGGAAATATATCCTAAGGCAATTTATGATATAGCTAAAAATGTACAAGAGAACTATGGCAACATAAAATGGTTCATTTCAGAGAATGGAATGGGTGTTGAAGGCGAAGATAAATTCAAAAATGCTGAAGGTATAATTGAAGATGATTATAGAATTGAATTCATAATAGAGCATTTAGAATGGCTTCATAAGGCTATTGAAGAGGGTTCAAATTGTGTGGGATATCACTTATGGACTCCAATAGATTGTTGGTCATGGTTAAATTCATATAAAAATAGATATGGATTTATATCATTAGATTTAGAAACTCAAAAGAAAACTATTAAAAAATCAGGAAGGTGGATAAAAGAAGTTTCTAAGAATAATGGTTTTTAAAACTTTGAATTTACTTAGCTTAGATCAGTTCTAAAATAAATTTTCTAAGTTAATATAACTACGC
>OGSH01000661.1_pt1 | contig 12267 bp, 14 predicted proteins | sample 1573821 | NCBI WGS metagenome assembly OGSH01 (sample SAMN03295845, study PRJEB24534) | human gut metagenome | isolation source: fecal sample 5 from infant 6 | host: Homo sapiens | place: USA: Pittsburgh, PA | collected 2014-07 | reverse complement strand
GAGCAGCCGGATGTCGCGAAGGCGACCGAGACGCCGCACGGCGACGCTGGCAAAGACTCGAGCAAGAAGAAGTCGGCGAGCGACGCATCTTGATGGCGGGCGAGGCTGCCGTGTCCGACTCCATCAGCCTGGCATGGGTAGCCTCCCTGGCATCGATCGCGGTGGCGGTCGTCTACAAGCGTGATCCGCGGTCGGCCACGCCGTGGGGGCTGCTCATCAGCGGCGGCACTGCTCTCCCGCTCGCTGGCCATCCGTTTGCGTGACGGTGCGGCCCGTCTGTTCACCTGATCCTCTGGCAACTCGACTTTCGAGGAACACGGCCCATGGAAAAAAAGAATCAATGGAATACCGGCTACTGGATCGTTGCCCTCCTGCTGTTGTTGAGTTTGCAGAGCTACTGGCAGACGGCGAAAACCGTCGAGCCGGTGCCCTACAGCGAGTTCGAGAAGGCGCTGGCCGAGGGGCGCGTGGCCGAAGTGGTGGTGTCGGATCGTACGGTGACCGGGCGCCTGAAGTCGCCGGACAGCCGGGGCAAGACGACGATCGTTGCAACGAGGGTCGAACCCGATCTTGCCGATCGCCTGTCGAAGTACGACGTGCCCTATGCCCGCGTGTTGGAGAGCACCTGGCTGCGCGATGTGCTGTCGTGGATCCTGCCAGCGGTAGCCTTCTTTGGCGTCTGGTTCTTCCTGTTCCGCCGCTTCGCCGAGAAGCAGGGCATGGGCGGGTTTCTCAACATCGGTAAGAGCCGCGCCAAGGTGTTCGTGGAAAAGAACACCGGTGTGACGTTCGCCGATGTCGCGGGGGGGGATGAGGCCAAGGCGGAGCTGGTCGCGATCGTCGATTTCCTGAAGAATCCGCAGGACTATGGCCGTCTCGGGGCGCGCATTCCCAAGGGCGTGTTGCTGGTCGGCCCACCGGGCACCGGCAAGACATTGCTGGCCAAGGCTGTTGCCGGGTGGCCGAATCGACCCAGGCGCGCATCGATCAGGCTATCCGCGACATCGTGATGGGCGTGTTCGAGCGCGCCTACCGGATTCTCGACATCAACCGCGCGGTGCTGGAGCGCTGTGCGCGCGAGCTGCTGGCGCGGGAAACGCTCGACGAAAGCGATATCCGTCAATTGACTCAAGGACTTGTTCGGAACTGAAAACAGTAGTAGGTGCCATTCAGAGTAAACCGACGGCTCTGTTCAGTGCGTTATCCAATTCGTCGGCATTGTTCAAGGAGAACCGATATGTCTGCATTGACTCCGTGGGACCCCTTCCGGGAACTGGATGAATTGCAAAACCGCCTGGCGACGATGTTCGGACGAATACCCCAGCGACAGGGCGCCCGTACCGGCAACGAAGCCATGACCACGGCGGACTGGGCACTAATGGCGGACATCAGCGAGGATGAGAACGCATTCCTCCTCAAGCTGGATCTGCCGGAGGTCCCCAGGGATGCCGTGCGCGTCAGCGCGGAAAACGGTGTGCTCACCATCAGCGGCGAGCGCAAACTGGAAAAAGAGGAGCAGGGCAAGAAGTTCCACCGCATCGAACGTGCGTATGGCCGCTTTGTGCGCAGCTTTGTCTTGCCTGACAACGTTGATCCGACCAAGGTGACGGCTTCCATAAAAGACGGCGTGCTGGAAGTGCGGCTTGTCAAGGCCGAGCAAGCCTAACCGAAACAGATTGAAATCTCAGTCAACTAACTTCAATCAAGAGCCCAAGATCATGAATATCAAACAGCCACAATACACCTTCTCCGCACTTGCCCTGGCGGTCGTCGTCGGACTGAGCGGACCGGCTCTGGCCCAATCGGCGGCAGGTTCTAGCCCAGGTGCTGCAGCACCCTCTGCCGCATCCAAGGCGGCACAGCCACAGGTAGATGACAAGGCCGCCCGGGAAGCCGATAAAAAGCGTGCCGAGCTCACTCAAGACGCCATCACGGCGCTCACCAAGACCCAGGAGGCTTTGATCCTCCTTGATGCAAATAAGACCAAGGAGGCGCTTGCTGCGCTGGAACTGGCCAGCGGAAAGCTGGAACTGGTATTGGCACGCGACGCCAAACTTGCTTTGGCGCCGGTCGATGTACGCGTCATCACCCACGATATCCACGCCAACGTGGAATCGGTAAAGAAAGCGGTCAAGTTGTCTCGGGAGTTGTTGGGTGATGGCGAGGTGCAAAAGGCCCGGCCCATCGTTGCCAATCTGGCCAGCGAAATCGTAATCGAAACCGACAACCTTCCGATGGCAACGTACCCGGCAGCGATCAAGTCGGCCGCACGGCTCATCGACAGCGGCAAGATCGACAACGCCAAAGCGGAACTCGCCCGAGCACTGAACACGCTGGTGGTGACCTCGGTCGCCTTTCCTCTGCCCGTGCTACGGGCCGAAGCCGCGATGGCAAAAGCTGAAAAGCTGGCCGAGACCGACAGGCGCGATGCCAGGCAGAACGAGGAGCTCAGCACCTTGCTGTCGTCCGTGCGCACGGAGATCGAGATGGCGCAGATCCTGGGTTATGGCAAGAAGGCGGACTTCAACCCCATCTTCGATCAGGTGAAGTCCATTGAGCAAAAGTCGGCTGGTGGCAAAAGCGGCAAGGGATGGTTCGACGAGTTGAAGACGCGCATCCAAAAGCTGTTTTGAGGTGATGAAGGGGCTGACTGCTCTGTCGGTCAGTCTCGCGATGTTCGCATTCAGCCCCAATAGATTCGCCTATTTTCACTATCTCATACGAGGCATATCACCATGAATGAGCAAACACCGAATCCCAATGCGACGAACGAAGGAATAAACGAACAGGCCGCGGTAAGCAGCCTTCCTGTCAGTCCAGAGTCCAAGCCTGAAGTCGTCACGGAGGTACAGCCTGAGGTTCAGAAAGAAACGGACTCGCAGGCGGCAGACAAACGTAAACAAGTCCTCGATGAGGCAGTCTCGGCCTTGTCGCTGACCAAATCAGCGCTGGCCGCACTTGACGACAAGGACACTGCACGCGCATTGGCAACGCTGGCCGAAGTGACGGGAAAGCTGGAGCTGATCGTCGCGCGCGAACCCACGCTCGCCCTGGCCGGCGTTGATGTGCGCACCATCGTGCACGACTTGTTCGCCAACACGGAAACCATTGAGGCGATGACCGACGAGGCGCTGGATGCCCTCAAACATGGCGAGGTGCAACAGGCTCGCCACGTGCTGGCTTTGCTGGCCAGTGAAATCGTGATCACGGTCACCAGCATCCCTTTGGCGTCCTATCCCGCAGCCGTGAAGGCAGTCGTGCCGCTGATCGATCAGGGCAAGATCGAAGAAGCCAAAGCCGCGCTGCAGTCAGCGCTCAGCACGCTGGTCGAGGAGAGCAGCGTGCTTCCGCTGCCCGTCCTGCGTGCGAAGCTGCTCCTGAAGCGCGCCGAGCCCCTGGTAGAAGATGGTCAGCGCAGCGAAGCATCCAATGAGCGCCTGGAGACATTGTTGAACGAAGCCCGGCAGCAGTTGGAAATGGCAGAACTGCTGGGCTATGGAAAAAGGAAGGACTTTGAGCCCCTGTACGCTGAACTCAAGAAAATCAAGGAAAAGACGGGAGGGGGAGGCTGCGGAAAAGGCTGGCTCGATGAAGTCAAGGCAAAACTGTCCAGGTTGTTCTGAAACCGCTGGAGAGGGGGCGCATAGCACCCCCTCTCTTGTCCCATGAGTGTTTGATTTTTTATTCTGTATAGATCTTTAGGAGATATTGCATGAACACAGACACCATCGCCAATTCCAATGCGGATGACCCCACCAAAGCACTGTGTTCGCTGAGCCAAAATTGGTGGCTTTTTGTGCTGCGCGGTGTCTTGGCATTGATTTTTGCAGCCCTCGCGTTCTGGATGCCACAATCGGCTCTGTTGGCCATGACCATCATGTTCGGCGCATTTTCCTTGGTCAATGGCGCGTTCAACTTGTTTGCAGCGGTGCGCCATATCCAGAAAAAAGAGCGCTGGGGCTGGCTGCTGTTCAGCGGCATTGTCGGCATACTTACGGGCGTCGTCGTCCTGGTTGCTCCCTGGGTCGCCACGATAGTCTTGGCTTCTTTTTTATGGGCTAGCGTGGGCTTCTGGGCGATTTTCACCGGTGTGCTGGAGATATCCGCCGCCGTTCGGCTGCGTCGGGAAATCAAGGGTGAAATCTGGCTTGCCCTCAGTGGACTGCTCTCGATTATCCTTGGCGCTATCGTCTTGTGGATATTTTTTACCCGTCCGGTCGAGTCATTCGTGGCCGCAGGCTGGCTGTTGGGTTTCCATGCGGCAGTCTATGGCGTCACGCTTTTGTTCTTGAGTTGGAATCTTCGCAAAACGCGCCTGGGGTAAGAGCGTGCCAAACCAAAATCTATGGATATGAGCATCCTCGATTCATACCTCCATAGAAATGACATCGAAGGAGTCATACATGCAGATGCAATATAGCTATCGAGCTATCGACAAAGAGTTGCATGAACCTTGGCAGAGAGCTTTGGGAAATGTGATCGAGCACGCCCTCAAGCCATTGCTCGACAAACACACTAAAGATTCAGCGCGACTTCAAATCGTCCTTGATCGCGACAAGATCAAGCGGCAATTTCTGGCCAGTGGCTATATGCACCTGCCCGGCAAAAAGATTGTCAGCGTTACTGCATCACATGACGAGCTGACGCCCCTCGCGCAGATGCTCGCACAGTCGTTGTTCCGTCAGGCCAAGAAGCATTTTGACCGACTGCATGCTCAGGATCAAATCAAGCGCAAAGCACGACGCGAGCGCTTGCGCGAGCTCAAGGTGCGGATTGCCGCAAAACCCGCATCAGCCGCCCATGAGGCCGAGGTGACCCGAATGCCTCTACTGTCGAAACTTGAGGCTGTCGCAAGGCGTGAGCTGGCTTATCTGCGGGCCGTCGGCGATTTACCGCGCGATTATCCGACGCTGCGCGACGTGGTGGATGAAGCGATTGTCCGAGCTGAGGTGGAATGGCAATCCGTGCCGGGGGAAAAAGAGGCTTACACCGGTCTTTTGAAGCATCTGTTCGCCGTCCTGGATAACGAAGTGGCAAGCAGCCGGCAATTTGGCGAATTCGTTTCTCTGGACGCGCCGGTCGAACCGGATGCCCAAGACGTGGCCGAGGCCATGGTGGAAGAGGAAATCTTCGAATTTTATCAGCCCGATGACACACTCAAGCTGGCCGATATCTTCGCTGGCAGTCAGCATCCCGATGTCGCAACGATCGCGGAACAGGAGGAGCTGATTGATCGGTCGAGCGAGCTCGCTTTTGCATTTGACCTGCTGAAGGACATGCCGCGTTTGTGGCGGCGCATTTTTCTGCTTATCCGTGTGGACGGGCTGAATGCCAGCAGCGTCTCTGAAATCCTGCTGATTCCTAGTAAGGAAGATGCTGTCCGAAGGTGGCTCATGCAGGCCGAAGCATTCATCGCTGCTCATCTGGAAGAGGCCGGAGTAAGCAAAAACGGGAACGATTGGCTCCAAGGCGTTGATTGGTCGGCATTGTCTGTGACCCGAAGCGAGGCAGCCTCACTGTGGTCCAAGGAGGCGAACCATGAAGAATGATCTTCACCTCGTCTGCCCGCATTGCCAGTCCATCAACCGCGTACCGACTGCGAAGCTATCGGAACATCCCAACTGTGGCCGCTGCCAGCAGCCCTTGTTCACGGGCGAGCCCATCGAGTTGACCACGGCGACGTTCTCGCGCCACGTGGAGCGCAGCGATCTGCCGCTGCTGGTCGATTTCTGGGCGCCATGGTGCGGGCCGTGCAAGATGATGGCGCCACAGTTCCAGCAAGCGGCGCACCAGCTCGAACCGAGGATCCGGCTGGCGAAGGTGAATACCGAGGCTGAGCCCCACCTGGCCGCGCAGTTCGGTATCCGCAGCATCCCGACGCTCGCCCTGTTCCAGGGTGGGCGGGAGATCGCCCGTCAGGCCGGCGCGATGGGCGCGCAGGACATCGTGCGCTGGACGTCGACGCAAGTGGGACGCTGACCGATGCAGGCCTTACTCGGCACTACACTAATCCTGCTGGCGGCTTGCAGCCTGGCGTCGATGGCGACGGCGGCGTTCAGAGTGCCCGCCTTGCTGGGGTATCTCTCTGTCGGCGTTGTACTGGGCCCCTCAGTCATCGGCGTGATCGCGCCGGGGGAGACGCTGAGCTTTCTGTCCGAGCTGGGCGTGGCGCTGCTGTTGTTCATGGTCGGACTGGAATTCTCCCTCGGACACTTCTGGCTCGCCCGCAGGACGGTGCTGATGGCGGGCGCTCTGCAGATGATCGCCGTGGCCCCGCCGCTGATCCTGCTATTGATGTGGCTGGGGCAGCCCGGCCAGAGCGCCGCGCTGCTCGGCACTGCGGCGGCCATGTCGTCCACGGCGCTGGTCAGCCGACAACTGGCCGACCAAGGCGAGCTCACCACCCGCCACGGCCGCAGTGCCATCGCCGTGCTGGTCTTTCAGGACCTGGCCAGCGTGCCCCTGCTGGCCTTGCTGGCGATCTGGGCGCGCGGCGAGTCGCCGAGGATCGAGCATGTGCTGCTCGAAGTATTCGGTGTGCTGCTGCTGTTCGCGGCAGCGGCCCTCGTCTCGCGCCGTCTGTTGCATGGCCTGCTGGGCTGGGTGGCGCGGCGGGGCCACGAGGAATCGTTCGTGCTCGTCTCCTTGTGCGTGGTGGTGGCTGCCGCCGCCGCTGCGCACGCGGTCGGCGTATCCGCCGCCCTGGGGGCCTTCCTCGCCGGGATGGTCCTGGGCGAGAGCGACTTCCGGCACCACATGGAAAGCCACCTCAGGCCCTTTCGCGATGTGTTGTCGGGCGTGTTCTTCGTGACCATCGGCCTGCAACTGGACGCAGCACAGATTCTTTCGGCACCGCTGGCGGTGCTGGCGTGGCTGGTGGTGCTGGTACCAGTCAAGATCCTGCTCAATACGCTGGCCTTGCGGGCGACGCGCCTGTCCGCCCTCGATGCCTGGCGCGCGGGCATAGCGTTGGGGCACGGCGGCGAGTTCGCCCTGCTGTTGTTGGGCACGGTCTTGCAGCAGCATCTGATCCCCGCGACCGTCGTCCAACCCATGCTGGTCGCGCTGGTGCTCAGCATGGCCCTGGCACCGCTACTGATCCGCCATCACGATGTACTTGCCCGGTTCTTGAGCCGCACCGGCGGCGTCATTCAGCCACCCCAGGCTGAAGAAGTCGAGATCGCCGCGCAGACGACGCGATATCGAAACCATGTCATCGTTTGCGGCGCGGGCGAGCTTGGCCTTACAGTCAGCGAGATTCTTCGCCACGCCGGCGTGGTGCATCTGCTGCTGGAGGCGGACGCGCAGAAGGTCGAGGCCGCGCGTGCCGCCGGCGCGCCGGTGTTCCATGGCGATGCCAGTCGGCCCGATACCTTGCTGGCTGCCGGCTTGACGCATGCGCACTTGGTGGTGCTGACGTTCGCCCATGCCCAGCAAGCGTTGCGCATCGCCCAGGCGATTGCCGAGCGCCGTCCGGCGCTGACCTTGTGGGTGTCATGCAGAAGTACGACCGCGGCCGATGCATTTCGCGCCATGCCTAACGTGCGCGTTTATCAGCAATCCTTTGCCGCAGCTATTGGGCTGGCGGAACAGGTGATGTCGACGCTTGGCATGTCGACCGAGTTGATTGAAGGACACATCAGCGCAATGCGCCACCGTCTCGACAGCAGCCGTTTTCCAGGGAGTTCATCGTCATGAAATCAAAACGCCTTAACCCATTTCAGGTCTTGCGTGACCAATTGGCCATCATGAGTTTTTACGAGCGCTTCGAGCAGGTCGTCGCGCTCGTGCTGTCGGCGGTGATCGCCGTCATCATCGTGGTGTCGCTGTTCCAGCTCATCTCCATCGTCTTCACGCTGCTGGTTCTCGATGCCTTCAATCCCCTGGACCACAAGGTATTCCAGAGCGTGTTCGGCATGATCATGACGCTCTTGATCGCGATGGAGTTCAAGCATTCCATCGTGCGCGTGGCGCTGCGTCGGGACAGCATCATCCATGTCAAGACGGTGGTCCTGATCGCGGTGATCGCACTCTCCCGCAAGTTCGTGATCCTCGACTCCGACGCGAGCCCCGCAAAGATAGCCGCGCTGGCAGTCGCCACGCTGGCTCTGGGTGCGACCTACTGGCTGCTGCGCAAGCGCGGCGACCGCGCCGTCGAGACCTCTGAGCATGACCCGTCATCATCCGAGTGATCCGCGCACTGCGCTCTTGCAACACCGCTGGCTCAACCGCCTGCAGACCGGGCTGTTGGTCCTGACCCTGGTCGGGATCGCAGCCGCAGCAGGGAGACTGCCATTTGGGGAAGGCTGCCTGTGGCTCGCGCTGTTTGCCGTTGCAGGTGCGTTGCTGCTGGAACCGGTAGCCGCGTCGGCGCTGAGCTTGCGCCTGTACCGCGTACGGGCCTTGCACCCGCAACAAGCCCACGAGATGTGGGCCCTGTTGCGCGAGCTGCCCGCCCGTGCCGGTTTGCCCGCCACGCCGGTGCCGCACTATGTGCCCAGTGCCGTCGTCAACGCCTTCGCCACCGGATCGAAGCAGGAGGCATCGATCGCCCTCACCGATGGCCTGCTGCGCAGCCTGAGCCCACGCGAGCTGGCGGGTGTGTTCGCGCACGGGGTCGCGCACATCGCTAATGAGGATCTGCGTGTCATGGGGCTGGCGGATTCCGTCAGTCGCCTCACGTGCCTACTGGCCCTTATGGGACAGATCGCGATCCTGCTCAGCCTGCCCGCGCTGCTGGTTGGCGCGGCGGAGGTCTATTGGCCTGGTCTATTATTATTGGCCGCATCGCCCCAACTGGCCCTGCTCGCACAGCTCGGCTTGTCTCGCGTGCGTGAGTTCGACGCTGACCGCCTTGCGGCGGAACTGACTGGCGACCCGCAGGGGCTGGCGTCCGCGCTGGCGAAAATCGAGCGGGTCAGCCGCTCCTGGCGTGCCTGGCTATGGCCGGGATGGGGCAATCCCGAGCCCTCCTGCTTGCGCACGCGTCCGGCAACGCAAGAGCGCATCGCACGCCTGCTGACGTTGGCGCCTGGGCCAGCATCAGCGTTGCCACTCCGCGCGCCCCATTTTTTCCGGAATCCGCTTTGGCGACGCGCCCACCGCGCTGGCGCCCGAGCGGGCTGTGGCGCTGATTGCCCATCAACAGGAGACGTCTCATGGCCTATCTCGACCCGTACCAACGCCCCGCGCCGGACCGCTTCGTCCGGCGCTGGCTCTTCATCACCGCCTGTATTGCCGCGCTCATGCTGCTGTGGCAGTTTCTGCACGCCATCGAGGCCTGGTTCAGTCCGCGCGAGGCAGCAGAACGCACCGTGATGGCGCGTGGCGATCTGGCGGCGGACGAGAAAACCACCATCGAACTGTTCGAAAAATCGCGCGCCTCGGTGGTCTACATCACCACCGCGCAATTAGTACGCGATGTCTGGACGCGCAACGTGTTCTCCGTGCCGCGCGGCACTGGCTCGGGCTTCATCTGGGACGACGCTGGCCACGTCGTCACCAACTTCCACGTCATCCAGGGCGCGTCCGAAGCCACCGTCAAACTGGCCGACGGCCGCGACTACCAGGCCGCGCTGGTGGGGACGAGCCCCGCGCACGACATCGCCGTGCTCAAGATCGGCGTCGGTTTCAAGCGCCCGCCGGCCGTGCCGGTCGGCACCAGTGCCGACCTCAAGGTGGGTCAGAAGGTGTTTGCTATCGGCAACCCCTTCGGCCTGGACTGGACGCTCACCACTGGTATCGTCTCCGCGCTCGACCGCTCGTTGCCGGGAGAAGCGGGCGGCCCGGCCATCGATCACCTGATCCAGACCGACGCCGCCATCAACCCCGGCAATTCCGGTGGCCCGCTGCTCGATTCGGCTGGGCGGCTGATCGGCATCAATACCGCCATCTACAGTCCGTCTGGCGCCTCGGCCGGCATAGGCTTTGCGGTGCCGGTCGATACCGTCATGCGCGTGGTGCCGCAACTCATAAAGACCGGCAAGTACATCCGTCCGGCGCTGGGCATCGAGGTGGATGAGCAGCTCAACACGCGTCTGCAGGCGCTGACCGGCAGTAAGGGCGTATTCGTATTGCGCGTGGCGCCGGGCTCGGCGGCGCACAGGGCCGGGCTCGTCGGCGTCGAGGTCACCGCAGGCGGCATCGTGCCCGGCGATCGCGTTATCAGCATCGACGGTATCGCCGTTGACGACGTCACCACATTACAGGCCCGGCTAGACGACAAGAACGTTGGAGATGTTGTGGTCTTGTTAGTGGAGCGGGCCGGCAAGACTCGCGAGATGCTTGTGGAACTACAACCGGGAGTTTGATGGAAAGTGGGTCATGGATCTGCACAGCGAAGCAGCCAAGCGACTTCAGCCTTGCGCCGAACTACGAGCCCTAGCTAGGGATGGTCTGAAGTAGCCCTGTATTTCCGGCTGACTTCAGCCACTGCTGATTTTGAAAGCGGTGAACCGATCAAAAACGATCGGATCACTCGCTCATTTCGGTGCTTTCAGCCGTCGCGAGCACCTTGCGACGGCCATTTTCCGCATTACAGGCGCACCTCTCCTGCGCTTGCCAGCAAATGTCGGCGGGCCATCCATAGGTTCGACAGGGCAAACAGCGTCACCAGTTGTGCAGTGTTCTTCACCAGCCCTCGGAAACGTACCTTGGTGTAGCCGAACTGCCGCTTGATCACGCGAAACGGGGGCTCTACCTTCGCTCGCACTTGCGCCTTGGCCTTCTCGATCTTGCGCTTGGCTTTGTACAGGGCGCTGCGTTTATCGAGCATCTTGTAGGTGCTGCGGCGTGCTGCGACCTGCCAGATCACTTCTCGGTCGGCATGCTCGGAGCGCTTTTCGACGCCTGTGTAGCCGTCATCGGCGCAGACGACGTTCTCGTCGCCGTGCAGCAGTTTGTCGACCTGGGTGACATCCCCCCCTTCCCTTGTATCTAACAGTTTGTGGTGATTAGCTACCACCACTGAAGCAGAGTGAGCCGCCCCCTTCCCTTAAGGTCAGAAAAGTCGGCACCGCTGAACCTTGATTTGCAGCACATGGCCCTCCGCTTCACCTTTCACGCCAGCACATCAGGTTGAACGGTTATCGGGAGCTCGACTCCGTATGTACAAGGCGAACAGGCGTGACGGTTTATGTGAGAGGAGTTTGACCATGTTTCCAGTCGGCATTGACGTAAGTAAAAACACCCTGGATCTTTGCATGCTTTATGACGGTATCAAAGGACGCATAAAAACCCGTAACATCCAGAATAACAGACATTCAGTTGAAAATATTCTTCGCTGGCTCAGGCTTCAACATTGCAGTCCGGAAGATGTTCATGTGGTAATGGAAGCTACCGGTGTTTATCACGAACGGCTGGCCACTGAATTACATGATGCCGGTTTCCGGGTTTCTCTGGCCAACCCTCACCGTAGTCGGGAGTTTGCGCGTGGCATGGGAATCATGACAAAAACGGATAAGGTGGATGCGTATATGCTGGCCTGTTACGCATTCCTTAAGAAGCCACACTGCTGGGAGCCGCCGGCACCCGAAATCAGATATCTCGGTGCACTCCTGCGACGTCGGGATGTTCTGCTGGGTGATGCCCTGCGTGAGGAGAACAGGCTGGAAAAATACCTGTCGACAGACACACCTGCAGATATTATCAGTTCCTGCAGGCGTATGGCGCAGCTTCTGCGCGAGGAGGTAAGTAATATCGAGCGGCAGATAAAAGCACATATCAAAGCCAGCCCTGCACTGAGGCGTGATTATACACTGCTGACCTCAATTAAATCGGTTGGTCCCCAGCTGGGGATGCATATGCTGGTCGTGCTTCGCAGCCATAACTTTGTATCGGCTGAGCAGGCTGCCGCCTTTCTGGGCGTGGTGCCGATCGAGAAACGCTCAGGCACATCGGTCCGGCGCCGGCCGCGGATGTCGAAAATCGGCCCCCCTCAGTTGAGAGCGAAGCTTTACATGTCCGCCCTGTGCGGAAAAATCTACAATAAGCGAATGCGTAATATTTACGATGAGATGTGCCTGCGGGGTAAACCTAAAATGGTGGCCATTGGCGCGCTGATGCGGAAACTGGTGCACTGGTGTTATGGCGTCCTGAAGACCGGAACCGTTTTTAATGACGAAGACCTGAAACCGGCACTGTCAACCTGACTATACCAGGCTGGCATTAAACACAAGGTAACGCTCACTGCAATAAGTGAGCGCAGTCCGTTATGAGCGAAGAGCGGATATTCAGACCGACTGATAGCTGATTTTGAGTTGCCAAAAA
>OGSH01000635.1_pt1 | contig 13176 bp, 10 predicted proteins | sample 1573821 | NCBI WGS metagenome assembly OGSH01 (sample SAMN03295845, study PRJEB24534) | human gut metagenome | isolation source: fecal sample 5 from infant 6 | host: Homo sapiens | place: USA: Pittsburgh, PA | collected 2014-07 | reverse complement strand
GCGCCGGGATCCTCGGCCTGCTGCCCGGCGCGCTGGTGGGCGGCATGCTGGCGGACCGCCACGGGCGTAAGCGCATTCTGTTGGGGTCGGTGCTGCTGTTTGGCCTGTTCTCGCTGGCCACCGCGCTGGCATGGAGCTTCCCGACGCTGCTGCTGGCGCGCCTGCTCACCGGCGTCGGGCTCGGGGCGGCATTGCCGAACCTGATTGCCTTAACCTCGGAAGCCGCTGGCTCACGCTTCCGCGGCCGGGCGGTAAGCCTGATGTACTGCGGCGTACCCATTGGCGCCGCGCTGGCGGCAGCGCTGGGCTTTTCCGGTCTCGCCGCGGCCTGGCAGACTATTTTCTGGATTGGCGGCGTGGTCCCGCTGCTGCTGATCCCGTTGCTGATGCGCTGGCTGCCGGAGTCGCAGGCGTTTCAGCGCGCGGAGGCCAGCGTGCCGCTGCGCACCCTGTTTGCCCCGGGGCATGCCGCCGCCACCCTGCTGTTGTGGCTGGGTTATTTTTTCACCCTGCTGGTGGTCTATATGCTGATCAACTGGCTGCCGATGCTGCTGGTGGGCCAGGGATTCCGCGCCAGCCAGGCGGCGGGGGTGATGTTCTCTCTACAGATCGGCGCCGCCTGCGGCACGCTGCTGCTGGGAGCGCTAATGGATAAGCTCACCCCGCTGCGGATGTCGCTCCTGATCTACAGCGGCATTCTGGCGTCGCTGTTGGCGCTGGGCAGCGCGTCGTCGCTGACTGGCATGCTGCTGGCGGGGTTTGTCGCCGGGCTGTTCGCCACCGGCGGACAAAGTGTGCTTTACGCTCTGGCGCCGCTTTTTTATCCCGCGGCCATCCGCGCCACCGGGGTGGGCACCGCCGTGGCGGTGGGGCGTCTTGGGGCGATGAGCGGCCCGCTGCTGGCCGGCAAGATGCTGGCCCTCGGCACCGGCACCGTCGGGGTGATGGCGGCCTCGGCGCCGGGCATTGTGCTGGCCGGCGTGGCGGTGTTCTGGCTGATGCATCGCCAGCAGCGCGCGGCCATGGTCTGATATGCATCCGGCGGTCTGGTAAAAAAATGCCGGGCCGCCGCCTTGCCTGTCCGCGTCCCCTGGCCTAAGGTAAGACATCATTCCCTGACGCTTATCGTCCCTATGGCTTACACCTCCCGTTTGCTCAATGCGATCCCTGGCATCCGCCACGCTTTTCTCGATGTCCATGAAACCGCCGCCTTTCCCTATGCCGAGCTGGCTCCGGTGAAGCTGGTGCATGGTAATGAGGTTCATCATTATCAGCAGCCGCTGCCGACGCGCCCGCACGCCGACGCGGTGTTTACCGCGGTAGCCGGGCAAAAGGTGGGGGTGGTGACCGCCGACTGTCTGCCGCTGCTGATCGCCTCGCGCGACGGTCGCTACGTCTGCAGCGTGCATGCCGGCTGGCAGGGGCTGGTCAGCGGTATTGTCGACAACAGTCTGGCCTGTTTTCGCCAGCAGGGGGTGGCATTGGCCGATCTGGTCATCGCCGTGGGGCCGCATATTCACCCCTGCTGTTACGAAGTCTCCGCCGGATTCTATCAGCAACTGCTGGACCAGCCCGGCGGTGACCGGGTGGCCCGCCATCGCCAGCGGCTGTTCCACTCCCGTTCGGGCCCGGTCAGCGATCCGCTCAAAGCCGCCGCACGCGGCAGCGATAATCTGTGGTTTGATCTGCGCGCCTTTGCCGAAGCGATCTTCGCAGAGGCAGGGGTGGCGCCGGCGAGCGTTGAATGGCTGGGGAGTTGTACCTACTGCACCCCGCAGTCGCTGGGCTCCTACCGGCGCCGGACCCATTTTCCGGCGCCGAAGAGCTTTCAGTATTCGTGGATCATGCGCGAAGCCTGAGGCGGGCTCGCGCTAGAGCACCCGAAAACCGTGGGTGCCGTCGCGGGCCAGCTGATCCACCAGGCCATACTCCCACTCCAGATAGGCCTGCATGGCCTCGGCGGAATTATCGGTTCCTTCGTACGGACGACGATAGCGGTCACGGCGCTCGACGGCGAGGCCGCTGTCGCCATGCGCCAGCGGCAGACCGGCGGCGATCCACGCCAGCGTCCCGCCGGTAAGCAACTGCACCGGTTTACCGGTCAAGGCCGCCACCTCCGGCACCGCGTAGCGGGCCAGCAGACTGCTGCCGCAGGTCACCACGTAACGTTGGGCGGGAGGGATTGCTTCCAGGGCCTGGCGCAGCTGCGAGCGCGTTAGCCACCACGCGCCGGGGATATGGCGAGCGACAAAGTTGGCGCTGGTGGTAAAATCGAGCACCACCGTACCGGGTTCTTCCAGCTGTTGCGCCAGCTGCGTCGGGCTTATCTCCTCCGCCTGCGGACCGGGCGGCACCTCGGCGGCAGGCACCCCGCGTTCGCTCAACTGGCTGGTCGACAGCGCGCTCAGCCGCGCCGTCTCCCAGCCCATCTGCGCCAGCCACGAGCCGGTTATCGCCGCCCGGATGCCATCGTCATCCAGCAGCACAATGCGCGCCCCTCGTACGCTGGCGAAGTGGTCGGTCTCCTGCACCAGCTGGCCGCCTGGCGCGCTCAGGCTGCCGGGATAGTGACCCGCCGCGTACTCTTCGGGGCTGCGGACATCAAACAGGAAGGTGGTGCGGTCGCTCTGCTGCAGCCAGCGTTGCAGCGTGGCCTCATCGATGACCGCCACCCCGGCCCGTTCGGCAAGATGCGCCACCGCAGCGGCCCGGGCGCCGGAGGCGCGGGCGGAGGGATCGTATTGCCGCTGCTGCTGGTGCGCCAGCGTCTGGCCGGCCAGCGTCCAGCCGATAGTGCCATTGCGTAGGGCATGGACCGGGTTTGGCACGCCGGCGTTGATCAGCGACTGGGTGCCGATGATGCTGCGGGTGCGTCCGGCGCAGTTGACGATAACCGGCGTCTGCGGGGAGGGCGTCAGGCTCTCTACCCGCAGGGCCAGCTCGCCGCCGGGCACGCTGATGCTGCCGGGGATGCTCATGGTCTGGTACTCATCGAAGCGCCGGGCGTCGACGATCACCACCTCCTGCCGGCTGTCGATGAGCGCCTGAACCTCCTGGGCGCTGAGCGACGGTGTGTTACGCACGCTTTCCACCAGCTCGCCAAAGGCTTTACTGGCGGAGTTGACGTCCTGAAACAGCTCGCCGCCGCTGCGGCGCCAGCCGGCGAGACCCTCGGCCAGCAGGGCCACATCCTGATAGCCCCAGGACCGCAGCCGTTCGACGGCGATCTCCGCCAGACCCTCGCCGTTGTCGTAGACGGTGAGCGGGGTGGTGAAGCGCGGTATCCGCCGGCGGACCTCGAGCTCCAGTTTGCTGAGCGGCAGATTGACGGCAAACAGCGGATGAGCGGTGGCGAAATCGGCCTCTTCACGGACGTCGATCAGCGCCAGTTCACGACGGTCGAGCAGCGCCTGGCGGATCCCGGCGGCCTGGCGATAAGCGTAGGTGGACATAGTGGTTATCCTTGATGTTCGCGGGAGGAATCCCAGATATTGGGTAAATGGCGGTTAGAGTAGCCGGAGATAAACGGTTTCTGCTGCCCTTCCGGGGTATACACGGCGCGCTTCACCGCGCCGATATTGCCGCCGTAGACATGAATGCTGATGGAGACGCGATCCGCCAGCGCATTGCTGACGCGATGAATATCGCCATCGTCAGCGGAGACTTTCTCCACCTGGCCTGCTTCCAGAAGCGTGGCGGCGCCCAGCGCGCGCGGTATGCCATCGGCATCCAGCTGGTAGCGCTGGTTTTCCTCCGCGCCGCGCAGCATCCCAATGGCTCCCCACACCCGGTGGTCATGGATCGGCGTCGCTTGCCCCGGTCCCCAGACGAAGCTGACAATCGAGAAGCGCTCCCCGGAGTCGGCATGCAGCAGATACTGCTGGTAATGGTGCGGATGTGGCAGGGTGTACTCTTCCGGCAGCCAGTCGTCGTAACGCACCAGCGCCGCCAGCCGCTGCGCCACGGCGTCAAGCAGCGGGGCGGTCTGGTGGTGTTCGCGGTGCAGGCGGTCTACCTCATGAATGAAATGGCGTAATTTTTCCAGTCGTGGTGCAGTCATGTGCGGTTCCTGTCAGAGGGACTGGTCAAAACGCTAACAGAGGCGTTAATATTATTTAAATGCAATTTACGCATATATTAATATGCAAATTTCACATAAGGATCCTATGCGCATTGACGATATCGACGCTTTGCTGGCCACGGTGCAGTTTTCCTCCCTCAATCAGGCCGCGGAATATCTGGGGATCACCCAGTCGGCCATCACCCGGCGCCTGCAGCGTCTGGAACAGGAGCTGAACGTCACGCTGTTAGAGCGCCAGACCCGCCCGCTGACCCTGACCGCCGCCGGACATCGGGTGTACGAGCAGTGTCTGAGCATTAAGCGTGAGACGAAAAAACTCTACAGCCTGTTGGATCCGCAAGGCGAGCCGCGCGGCGCCCTGCGTCTCGGCGTGCCGCAGAGTCTCAGCGAGATTGCCCTGCCGGCGGCGCTGTCGGCGCTGAGCCAGCAGTTTCCCGGACTGTCGCCGCAGATCACCTGCGGCTGGAGCGGACAGCTGCAGCGCCGGCTGGAAAACGGCGAGCTGGACGGCATGCTGGCGATGGGGCCCGCCCAGCAAAGCTTCGCCGAGGGCTACAGCGGGCGCCTGCTGTGTCCCCTGGAGGTGGTGCCGATCGTCGGCCGGCGTTTGAATTTGCGCGCGTCATCCCTGCGGGAGTGCGCCGAACGGGGCTGGATCCTTAACCCCGACGGCTGTGGCCTGCGCGCCGGGCTCATTCGCGAGCTGCAGAGCCAGGGATTGCGGTTGACGCTCAACGTCGAGAGCGCGGGCGCGCAGCTGCAGATAGCGCTGGTGGCGCAGGGGCTGGGGCTGGGTCTGGTGCCGAGGGCGGCGCTGGCCAGCAGCCCGTGGCGGGACGAGGTCGCGGTCCTCAGCCTCAGCGATTTTCAGCCTGCGGTCTCACTGTGGCTGATCCACGCCCAGTATCTGGCGAACCTGCAGCCGCCGCTGACCTTTTTTGCCAGCAAAGTGGTTCAGCAGCTGACCGTATCCGACTGAAAGCACTATGCATTTTTGTTTAATGCTAATTAAGCATATTAAGATATGATAAAAATGCATTTTGCTCATTAACACGCTCTGTATAGGGTAATGACCAGCGCCGCTGTCGCGGCCACTCCATTACCCTGACGCAAGGAGTTGTTCATGAGCATTCAGTTTCTCGGCATGATTGGCCACCGCCTCTCTTCCGAAACGATTGCCCCGGTGGGGCCGATCTTTGACCGCGACTATATCGTTCGCTTTGCGCAAACCCATGAAGCCGCCGGGTTTGATCGTCTGCTGGTCGGCCACTGGTCCGATCAACCCGACGGCTTTCTGGTGACGGCCCTGGCCGGACTGTCGACGCAGAAAATTCAGTACCTGCTGGCCCATCGTCCCGGTTTTGTTTCCCCAACCCTTGCCGCGCGCAAATTCGCTACCCTTGAGCACCTGCTGGGGGGCCGCTTGGCGGTGCATATCATCAGCGGCGGCAACGATGCCGAGCAGCGCCGGGATGGCGATTATCTCGACCACGACCAGCGCTACGCCCGCACCGACGCCTTCCTCGACATCGTGCGCCAGGTGTGGACCAGCGAGCAGCCGGTGGATATTCACAACGATTTCTATCAGGCCGAGCAGGCCTGGTCCGCCATTCGCCCGCTGCAAAAACCGCATCTTCCCATCTACTTCGGCGGCTCGTCGGAAGCGGCCATCGCCGTCGCCGGCAAACATGCCGACGTCTTCGCGCTGTGGGGCGAGTCGCTGGCGCAAACCGGCGAGACCATCCAGCGGGTGCGCGCCGAAGCGGCGAAACACCAGCGTGATATCGGCTTCAGCGTCTCGTTCCGGCCGATTATCGCCGACAGCGAAGCCGAAGCCTGGGAGAAAGCCGAGCATATCCTGCACGTCGCCACCGAGCAGGCGGCGCAGCGCGGGGGCGGGTTCAAAGCCAAACCGGACAGCATCGGCGCCCAGCGGCTGCGGGCCACCGCGGCGCAGGGCAGAGTGGTAGACAAACGTCTGTGGACCGGCATCGCCCAGCTGGTGGGCGGCGGACATAATTCCACCGCGCTGGTGGGCACCCCGGAGCAGGTGGCGGATGCGCTGCTCGACTACTACGACCTCGGGGTGCGTAACTTCCTGATCCGCGGCTTCGATCCGCTGAACGACGCGGCCGACTATGGCCGGGCGCTGCTGCCGATCGCCCGGGAAAAAGCCGCCCGGCGTGCGGTGGCGGAGCGCGCATCGTGATCCATCCTGAGCGCGACGACTGGGCCCGGCAGCTGACGGCGCTCCGCCAGCAGATGGCGGAGCAGGCAGCCAGCCTTGACGCCAGCGGCGAGTTTCCCTGGCGTAATATCGACCATCTGCGTGCGGGGGGCTGGTTAAGTCTCGCCGTGCCGCCATCCTGCGGCGGCGCGGGCGCCAGTCTGGCCCAGCTGCAGCAGGTCATCGCCGCCATCGCCTGGGGAGAGCCGGCGACAGCGCTGATCGTCTGCATGCAGTATCTCCACCATTTGCGGCTGGCGGAAAACGACGCCTGGCACGCGCCGCTGCGCCAGCAGGTTTTTCACGATGCTGTCGAACACGGTGGCCTCATCAACAGCCTGCGCGTCGAGCCGGAGCTGGGCTCCCCGGCGCGGGGCGGCCTGCCGGACACCGTGGCGACCCGTCGCGCGGAGGGCTGGGACATCAGCGGCCATAAAATTTATACCACCGGCATTGAAGGGCTGCGCTGGCTGGCGGTGTGGGCCAGAAGCGATGATAACCCGCCGCTGGTGGGCACCTGGCTGGTGCCTGGCGACAGCCCGGGCATCAGCGTGGTGAAAAGCTGGGATCACGCCGGGATGCGGGCCACCGGCAGCCATGAAGTTATTTTTAACCACGTGCGGGTGGCGGCAGAGCACGCGGTGGATGTCTGGCCGACCGATGCGCCACCCGCCGCCCAGGCCGAACCGTTTCGCCTGTTCGCCAACCGGCAGACGGCGCTGCTGGCGGCGATCTATGACAGCATTGCCCACGCCGCTCACGACTGGCTGGTGAGGTGGCTGGCGGGGCGGGTGCCCGCCGGTCTCGGCCATCCGCTCTCTCGTCTGCCACGGGTGCAGGAGAAAGTCGGGCAGCTCGCCGGGCTGCTGCTGGTCAACCGCAGCCTGCTGGAGCAGGCCGCCGCGCTGCGCTTTTCCGCCATCGAGGCCAATCTGGCGAAAGTCACCATCACCGACAACGCCATTCAGGCGGTGAATATCGCGCTCGAGCTGACCGGCAATCATGGTCTCAGCCGACAAAACCCGCTGGAACGCCACTACCGCAATGTGCTCTGCGGACGGGTACATACCCCACAGAGCGACAGCGCCTGGCTGGCAGCCGGCAACTTCGTCTTTCAATCACAAGGATAATCACGATGCGTCTATCATTTTCAGGCCGGGTGGCGGCCGCGCTGATGCTGCTGGCGCTGGGCGGCTACGCGACAGCGCAGGAGCGGCTTACCCTGCGTATCGCCGATCAAAAAGGCGGCATGCGTTCGCAGCTGGAGGCGGCCAACGCCCTGCAAAATCTCCCTTACGACATTAAGTGGGCCGAGTTCCCGGCCGCCGCGCCGCTGGCGGAAGCCCTCAACGCGGGCGCCGTGGACGCGGGGATCATCGGCGATGCGCCGTTGCTCTTCGCCCTGGCCAACGGTGCGCCGGTCAAAGCTATTGCCGTGGATAAAAGCAACCCGGCGGGGACCGCGGTGCTGGTATCCCCCGGCAGCACGTTAAAAAGCGGCGCTGATTTAAAAGGCAAACGCATCGCCACCGGTAAAGGGTCGATTGGTCATTTCGTGGCGCTGAAAGCGCTGGAGCAGGCGGGGATTTCACCGAAGGAGGTGCAGTGGGTGTTCCTCGGCCCGGTGGACGCCAAAGTGGCGTTGCTAAACGGTTCGGTGGACGCCTGGGCGACCTGGGAGCCCTACACCACCCAAATGGTGAAGACCAACGAGGGGCAGATCCTGGTGAGCGGCAAAGGGCTGCTGCCGGGGAATACCTTCCTCGCGGCAACGGATTCCGCGCTTAACGATCCGCAAAAACGCGCCGCGCTGCAGGATTATCTCCAGCGCCTGGCCGGCGCCGAGCGCTGGGCCTACGCCAATCTCGACAGCTACGGCAAAACGTTGGGGGAGATCATCCGCTTCCCGGCGGAGATCGCCCGCGCGCAGTTTGCCAACCGCCAGTCGCAGTGGCAGCCTCTGGTCGAGGAAACAGTGGCCCAGCAGCAGGCAACGGCGGACTTTTATCTCGCCAACGGCCTGATCCGCACCCGGCTGGACGTGAAGCCGACCTTTGACCGCCGTTTTAGCGTGCCCGCCGCCGAGGTGACGCCATGACCAGAACCCCTTTTTCCCGCCGCCGTTTTTTACAGCTCAGCGGCGGCCTGGCGCTGGCCGGGGTCTCTCTGCCGCTGTGGGCTCATGATATGGCGGACATGGCCGGCGGCGATGCCCATCCGGCGCTGCGCCTGCCAGAGCCCTACAAGATCAAGCTGGCGATCAACAAAAGCGCGGTATGCCTCGCGCCGGTCGCCGTCGCCGAGCAGCAGAAGATATTCAGTAAATACAACCTCGACGTTGAGTTTGTTAACTTCGGCAGCTCCACCGATGTGCTGCTGGAGGCGATCGCCACCGGTAAGGCCGACGCCGGGGTGGGGATGGCGCTGCGCTGGCTGAAGGCGCTGGAGCAGGGCTTTGACGTCAAGCTCACCGCCGGGACCCACGGCGGCTGTCTGAACCTGCTGACGGCTAAAGACTCGCCGTTCGGCGGCCTCGAGAGCCTGAAGGGGCAAACCATCGGTGTCACCGACATGGCCGGACCAGATAAAAACTTCTTCGCCATTCTGCTTAAGCGCCACGGTATCGACCCGATCAGCGACGTGCAGTGGAAAGTCTACCCGGCGGATCTGCTCAGCGTGGCGCTGGACAAGCGCGAAATCGCCGCCATCAGCGGCAGCGAGCCGTTCAGCTATCGTCTGCTGGAGACCGGTAAGTATCAGCTGATCGCCAGCAATATGACCGGGGATTATGCCAACCTCAGCTGCTGCGTGCTGGGGGTGAGCGGGAGCCTGGCGCGGGACCATAAACCGGCCGCCGCGGCGCTCACCCAGGCGATCCTTGAGGCGCACAGCTATGCCGCTGCGCATCCGGAAAGCGTGGCGCAATCCTTCCTCGCCCATGCCCTGAATACCAGTGAAGCGGAGGTGAGCGGCATCCTCCACGGGCAGGGCCACGGCCATCACGCGGTGGGCGAAGCGTTCGTGAAAGAGCTGACGCAGTATGCGGTCGACCTGCAGCGGGTGCAGGTGATCAAGCCGGGTACCGATCCCCATCAGTTCGCGGAGAGTATCTATGCCAACGTATTCGCCTGAGCAGGCTCTGGCGCGCCCCACCGGCCGCGCGCCGCTGTGGGGAGAAGGGCTGCTGGCCGCCGCGCTGTGGCTGCTGGGCGGTCTGTTTACTCTTACCTGGCCCGACGCCGGGCGGCGCTGGCCGTTTAGCGAAGGCTGGGCGCTGGCGCAATTCACCCTCGGCGGCGGCTTGCTGCTGCTGGCGCTGAGCTATCGCTACTGGCGGGCGCGCGGCGCGCGTGTGCTGCATGCCGGCAAGTGGCTGGCGCTGCTGCCGGTGCTGTTTGCTGTCTGGGAAGGGCTGACCGCCAAAACTGCCGTGTTGCCGGTACCATTCTTCGCGCCGCCGCAGGCGCTGATCGAGGTGCTGCACGACGACTGGCCGCGCCTGCTCGACAGCCTGCTGCACTCCCTGGGGCTGCTGGGGCTCGGTGTGCTGCTGGGTACCAGCAGCGGGTTCATCACCGGTCTGGCCATCGGCTGGTCGCAACGGATTGGCTACTGGGTGCATCCGGTGTTACGTCTGCTGGGGCCGGTGCCGTCCACCGCGCTGCTGCCGCTGTGCCTGTTTATTTTTCCCTCGAGCTTCGGCGCCAGCGTGTTTTTGATCGCGCTGAGCACCTAGTTCCCGGTCACGGTGCTGACCTGGTCCGGAGTGATGGGCATAGATAAGGCGTGGTACGACGTGGCGCGGACCCTCGGCGCCAGCCAGCGTTTCCTGATCCTGCGGGTGGCGATCCCCGCCGCGTTGCCGAACGTCTTTGTCGGCCTGTTTATGGGGCTCGGCGCGTCGTTTTCGGTGCTGATTGTCGCCGAAATGGTCGGGGTGAAGTCGGGGATCGGCTTTTACCTCCAGTGGGCCCAGGGCTGGGCGGCCTATCCGAATATGTATGCCGCGCTGCTGGTGATGGCCTTGTTATGCTCCGGCCTGATAAGCGGATTATTTATGCTGCGTGACCGGCTGCTGAGCTGGCAGCGAGGAGGGATGCAATGGTAACCGAGACGATAGCGCGCGGCGCGGCGGTATCCATCAGCCATCTTCATCATGCGTTTACGCTTGGCAAACAGACGGTACCGGTGCTGGAGAATATCAGCCTGCAGCTGCGCCCGGGGGAAAGCGTGGCGCTGCTGGGCCCTTCCGGCTGCGGTAAATCAACCCTGCTGCGGCTGCTGGCGGGGCTGGAAGCGCCGCAGAGCGGACAGATGCAGATCGACGGCGCGGCGCCCGGCGCCCCGGGGCCGGAGCGAATTCTGGTGTTTCAGGATCCGACGCTCTATCCGTGGCTGACGGTGCGGCAGAACGTGCTGCTGGGCCCGCAGGCGCAGGGCAAAAAGGGGCTGGAGGCGAAGGCAGACGCGCTGATTGACCGCATCGGGCTGCAGGCCTTCAGCGAGGCGTGGCCGCGGCAGCTGTCCGGGGGGATGGCGCAGCGTGCGGCGCTGGCGCGCGCCTTGTTGAACGAACCGCGTCTGCTGCTGCTCGACGAGCCGTTGGGCAAACTCGATTCGCTGACCCGCATCAGTATGCAGCGGGAGCTGATCGCCCTCTGGCAGCAGCAGGGGTATACCAGCCTGCTGGTGACCCACGATATCGAAGAGGCGCTGCTGCTGTGCGAGCGGGTGCTGGTGATGTCGCCGCGTCCAGGGCGGATTATCGCCGAGTTTGCGCTGCCGCTGGCTTTTCCCCGTCATCGTGATAACCCGCAGCTGCTGCAGCATCGTCAGGATATATTGCGCATCCTCGGCCAGGAGGCGGACTGGTAAGCTGAACGCATTCCCCGGTAGCGCTGCGACAAATGTCACGGAAAGGTAGGCCGGCGCAAGCGCAGCGCCGCCCGGCAATGGGCATCCGGCGCCAGGCGCCTGTTTTTGCCCGGTGGCGGCTGCGCCTTACCGGGCCTACGAACTGCGACAAATGTCACGGAAACGTAGGCCGGCGCAAGCGCAGCGCCGCCCGGCAATGAATATCCGGCGCGACGCCATGGTCCGGCTTAAAAATCCATCTTCACCGTGAACTGCACTTCGCGCGGGTCGCCAATCTGGTTGCCGAGGTTATTGGTGCCGATCGAGGAAGTGTAATAGGTCTTATCAAACAGGTTCTTCACATTCACCTGCAGCGTCACCGGATACTGCAGCTTCATCTTATAGGCGGCAAACACATCCGCCACCGCATACCCCTGCAGATAATAATCCGCGCCGTTGGTGCCGGAACGCTTGCTGACCGCGTGGCCGCCGCCGCCGACGGTCAGGGTGTTGCTGTTATAGACGTTATGAATGTCATAGGTCAGGAACAGCGAACCGGTATGTTTCGGTACGTTTGGCAGCGGTTTCCCGGCGTAATCCGGATCTTCCAGCACTTTGGCGTCGGTGTAGCCGTAGCTGGCGATCACGCTGAGGTTATCGGTGATGGACCCGGCCAGATCCACTTCCACGCCCTGGGAACGCACTTTGCCCGCCGTTTTGGCCACCGTCTCATCGCCAATGCTCTCGGTGTACAGCACGTTACGCTTGTGAATATCAAACAGCGCGATATTGGCGGTAATGCCGTTTAACAGGTCGAATTTGGCGCCCACTTCGTAAGAGGTGGACTCTTCCGGCGGCAGCTCGCCGATATAGCTGGCGATCGACGACTGCGGCATAAACGACTGGGCGACGTTGGCGAACAGAGAGACGTTCGGCGTGACCTTGTAGACCAGGCCGGCTTTCGGCGTCCATTTCTCATCGCGGCTGTCGGTATTGACGTTAAACGGTCGACCTTTACCGGCGTACTGGGTGTAGTACTGGTAGCGCACGCCGGCGACGGCGATCCAGTTGTCGGTCAGGTACAGCGCGTCCTGCACGTATGCGGCATAGCTCTCCTGCTGGATCCGCTGGTCGCTGTCGGAGGCGGAGACGGTATTACAGGTGTCGAGAGTGCCGTAGACCGGATGATAGATGTTAAAGCCTTTAACGTTCTTACAGCGCAGCATATCGGTGCGCAGCAGATCGTAATTCTCATAGGCGACGCCGGTCAGCAGCTCGTTATAAAAGCCGCCCACTACCACGTTGCCCTGCAGGTCGGCGCGGGTGGAGTGCATCTTCTGCGTTGAACCGTGGGTACCATCGACCCGGCGGGTGAGGTTGCCGGTCGCCGAATCATAGGCCATCACCCGCGCCTGGTTATCGTTATAGTGATCCTGGCTGTAGCTGTAATCGAAGCGCGCGGTCCAGGCGTCGTTAAGGCGATACTCGGCGTTGAGCTGAGCGAGATCGGAATAGCCATCGGTAATATTAAACGCTTCATCGAAGCGGGTTTTGCGATCGACGTTAACCGCATGGCCGGTATTCAGATCGAAGATAGTGCCGCGATCAAAGGGGGCGCTGTAGTCGCGGTGCGAATAGGACGCGGTCACCGTTGCCCGCTCGCCAAACCAGGTCAGGGAAGGGGCGATAAAGCTGCTTTTGTTTTTACCGAAATTGCGCCAGTAATCCTCATTCTGATATTCGCCGATCAGTCGGTACGCCAGATTTGTGCCTTCGATGGGGCCGGTGATGTCGACGCTGCCGGTGCCGCCGCCAAAGCTGGTGGAGGTCCCGGAAACCGAACCGGAGAACTGCCGCTCCGGCCGTTTAGTGATGACGTTGATCAACCCGCCGGGGTCGAGGATACCGTACAGCGTCGAGGCGGGCCCCTTCAGGACTTCCACCCGTTCGGTGGCGGCGTTAAAGCTGCGCGGCAGCACGGTGCGCAGGCCGTTGGTCATGATCGAGCCGTCGC
>OGSH01000624.1_pt1 | contig 13411 bp, 8 predicted proteins | sample 1573821 | NCBI WGS metagenome assembly OGSH01 (sample SAMN03295845, study PRJEB24534) | human gut metagenome | isolation source: fecal sample 5 from infant 6 | host: Homo sapiens | place: USA: Pittsburgh, PA | collected 2014-07 | reverse complement strand
GGGGTATTACAGAGCAAGAGAGCTTATGCAAAGTATCCCAATAAATGAAATAGTAGGAACTAAGTCATTAATAGTAGTATTTGGTTTATATGCATTAATTATAGGTGTTGTACTTTATATAGTTTTAAAGAAGTTAAATAAAAGAGATTTAACTTGGATAGCTATTCCAGCAATATCAATTGTATTTGCCTTAGTTATTTATTTTATGGGTTCATCAACAAGAGTTAATGATGTAATTTTAAATCAAAATAATATAGTTTCAGTAGATAAGGATGGCAAAGGATTAGCAAAGGGATATATAGGAATAGGAACAAAATATAAGGAAGATGTAATTATAGAAAAGCCAGAAGATGTAACTATGAATTATATTACACAAGATACGCACTATTATGGTAATCCAGAAGAAGAAATAAAAGATAGATTAAGAGTAAAAACAACCTATAAGGGAAATAATTCTTATTTTACATTTGCTGATAGCGATGCATTAGATATGAAAACTTTTGAAGTTATAGGCAAGGAACAAGTTATTCCTAAGATTGATTCAAACTTTAATTTATCTGATGGAAATTTAAATGGAGCTGTAAAAAATAATTTAGATAAAAATATAAATAAATTAATTTTAGTTGCAGGACAAAATGTATGGGACCTTGGAGAGTTACCTAAAGGTGAGGAAAAGGTTATAGAAGGAGCAGTTACATCTGGAGGAGCTGGGCTTCAAGCTTATTCAGATACCTTGAATCAAAAATATTATGATGCAAGATGGAACAACAAAGAAAAGCTAAAGAGTGAAGAGTATAAGAATATTTTAAGAACATCAAGTTTATTAGCATCAGTTGCTGATGAATTATATATAAATAAAGAAATAAAACTTATTGCTATTACTGATTTGCCTATAGAATACGGAATGGATTTTGGTAAAAAGTCTATATCAAAATTTGATACAACAGCAATAATCCAAGATGTAGATATTGATTTTAAGAGTAAAGATGGAACTTTAAACTTCCCTGATGGATTCTTCTCATATAAAGTTGATTCAGTTAACTCATCTTCAAATGTTCATTTAGATGAATATAGTGGATATATATATGGTCAAGGTGATATTATATTTGACTATGAAATTGATGATAACATTGATGTAACAGAAGTTATAGTAAAATCTGGTGTTGATAGATATGGTTATAATGGTGGAGAAAATGGAGATAAGTTTATATATAATTATAAAACTAGTAATTATGAAAAGATAACATTATCTCAAGGTTTTGAAAAGATAAAGGATATTGAAAACTATATTGAAAATAATACTGTGAAAATAAAGGTAACTGTTGATGAGATGAAAGGGCAATCAATGGTTCCAAGAATAACTGTTAAGGGGAGGGAAAAATAATGCTAGTTATAAAGAACCTTGAAAAATCATATGGTAAGTTTAAGGCATTAAATGGACTAAACTTAGAAATAGAAAAAGGCGAGATATTTGGATTTATAGGACCAAATGGAGCAGGAAAAAGTACTACAATGAAAATAGTTTCTGGATTACTTTCCCCAGATAGTGGTGAAGTTTATGTAGATGGAATAGATGCAATAAAAAATAATAAAGCATTAAAAGACAAAATAGGATATATGCCAGACTTCTTTGGTGTTTATGATAATTTAAGAGCTATAGAATACTTAGAATTTTATGCTTCAATATATGGTATTGTTGGTGAAGAAGCTAGAAAGTTATCTATGGATTTACTAGAACTTGTTAATCTACAAGATAAATGGGATGCAAATGTAGATGGGTTATCAAGAGGTATGAAACAAAGGTTATGTTTAGCAAGGTGCTTAGTTCATAATCCAGAGTTGTTAATATTGGATGAGCCGGCTTCAGGTATGGATCCAAGAGCAAGATTTGAAATGAAGGGAATATTAAAAAATCTTAAGGAAATGGGAAAGACAATCATAGTTTCTTCTCATATACTTTCTGAACTTGGAGAAATATGTACTAGAATTGGAATAATTAAAAATGGATCTATAGTATGTGAAGGAACTGTTGAAGAAGTTATGCTTAGAGCTTCAGGTACAGCCCCTATTAATATAACGGTTATGGAAGATCCAGAAAAAGCAATAGAGGTTCTAAAACAAATACCAGATGTTAAGGAAATTTCATTAGATGGAAACAAGGTTACAGCTAGTGTAGCAGGAGGCGATAAAGAAGCTAAGGAAATATTAAAAGCTTTAGTTACACAAGAGGTATCTGTAATAGGTTTTGCTAAGGCTGTTGGGAATTTAGAAGATGTATTTATACAAATTACAGAGGATGATAATTAGAGGGGGGAGTTAAAATGAGATTGAATCCAGTTTTAAGAAATGAGAGCAGATTAACTGTAAGAACACCTAGATTTACAATTATGTTGCTTATTTATATATCTATTTTATCAGCAGGAACATTATTATTTTACAATACTTATAGTAATGAGATTTATGCAAGTGGATTGAATATGCAAGGTTCAATAATACTTTATATAGGCATGGCAGTTGCTCAAGCTGTACTTTTAATGTTTATAGTACCATCATTAACAGCAACTTCAATATGTTCAGAAAGAGAAAAGCAAACATTAGATATACTGCTATCAACTAGATTAAGTCCATTTCAAATAATAATTGGTAAGCTATTAGCATCATCACTTAAGGTAATAATGTTAATAGTATGTACAATACCTTTATATGCAATTTGTGCTTTAATTGGTGGAGTGAAAATAAGTAATATATTAGTGCTTATATTATCATTTATTATTAATACAATATTTGTTGGGGCAATAGGAGTATTTGTTTCAACATATGCTAAGACATCAAAAGTTGCAACAGCTTTAACCTATGCAATAGTATTATTTATATTTGTAGGTACTATAGTTATAGCTTATGTAATTTGGATGATTACTATGTTGAGGTTAAGTGGAGGCCCAATTAATACACCTCCAACAATATCACCTATAGTATACTTAAGCCCAGCAGTTGGTTTTGGAAGCATGCTTTCAAATCAAGTAGGACTTGGAAATGATTTTCTTTATATGCTTACAGAAATAGGGATTTCGAAATATTCTGAATATATTTCTATAGGAATTCAAGGAATATTAACTTTTATATTCTTATATTTAGCAGCTAGAAGGTTAAATCCACTAAATAGAAAAAGAAATAAGAAGGTAAAGATTAAGACAAAGAATAAAGTAAAGGAGTAAAGCTATGAATTCTTTAAATAATGAAATATTAACCTTTATAAAAAAGGCATCAAAAAGAATTAGGGCGAACTTCATAATAAACTTGAGCATAGTAGGTTTAAAATACCTACTATGCTTAATCTTATGCTTATTATTAATATCTTTATTTATAACATTTCCATATGTAGAAGAAGTTTCTCTTAGTGTTTTAGCTGTAGGATTAATTTTAATAATAATATATGGTTTTGTAAAAGCACCTGATAAAAAAAGTGTTGCTTTAATAGTTGATTCAAAAGGATTAAATGAAAGAGTTACAACTTCTTTAGAATTAATAAATGAAGAAGATAATATTTCAATTGCTCAAAAGAAAGATACTGTATCTTTTATTAAAAATTTTAGTATAAAAGATAATTTAAAAATAACTGTAGATAAAAAGCAAATATTTATGGTTTTAGGATTAATAATAATGTGTTCTATAACTTTATTTATAGATACTTCAGCTAAAAAGGAAGCTAATTCAATTAGAGAGTTTAATAAATACCAGCAGGATTTTATTAAAAAGATTGAAGAAGAAAAGAAGTTAGTTGAAAAATCAGAAGAGTTAACTGAAGAAGAAAAAGAGGCTATAAAAAAGATATTAGAAGATGCCAAAAAGGAGTTAAAGGAAAGTGAAAAGAAGCTTGATATAAATAAAACTTTGGAAAGAATGGAAAAAAAGCTGGAAGATAAAAAGAATGAAGCTAAAAATGATAAAAGTAAAGCAGCCATAGAAAAAACTCAAAAAAATTTATTAGATGAGTTTAATAAGGAGAAAGAAGAAGGAGCAAAGAAGGATTTAAATAAATTGACTAATGAGCTTATGAAAAAGAAGGAAGGGAAAGAGCTTGCAGATGCAATATTGTCTAAGGATAAAGAAAAATTAGAAAAGGCATTAGGAGACTTAAAAAAATCCCTGGGAAATATGAGCAGTAGTGAGTTAAATAATTTATCAAAAGCCCTTGCAAATGCTGCTAATAGTGTAAGCGATGAAAATCTTTCAGAAGCCTTAAGTGAAGCTTCAAATTCAGTTTTAGATGGAAAGCTTGATGCAGGAAGTTTAAAGGAGGCTATTCAAAATTCACAAAATAATAGTAGCGGAAAGAAGCCTGGAGATAAAGAAGGCGAAGGACAAGGCGAAGGACAAGGTGAAGGAGAAGGTCAAGGAGAGGGCGAAGGACAAGGTGAAGGAAATGGATCAGGTAGTGGAAGTGGAAGTGGAACTGGAACTGGAACAGGCTGGGATACTGGAAGCAATGAAGGCACTGAAAATGATTTAGATAATAAAAAAGGAGAGCAAATATATATTCCTGGAAGAGAAGTTGGAAATGATGAAAATCTAACTGGAAATAAAAATCAAGATGGAAATTCTCAAAGTATAGAAACTGAAAATGGATTCAATTTAGATGGAAATAAAATAAATTATGATAAGGTAATAGGAGATTATACTAACAGTGCATTAGAAGGTGCAAATAATAGTAATCTTCCAGAGAGTTTAAAGGATCTTATAAAAGATTATTTTGAAGGATTAAACTAAGAGGTGAGAAAGATGGAAATAAGTGAAAAAGAAATTATAGAAGTTTCAGAGAAAATAAGAATATGCGAAGAAGAAATATCAAAAGGGATAATAGGACAAAAGGATATAATCAGAAATGTCTTAATTGCTATTTTTGCAGATGGTAATGTGCTTTTAGAAGGTATGCCTGGAATGGGAAAAACTCAATTAGTAAAAACAATTGGAAAGGTATTAAACTTAAGTTTTTCTAGAATACAGTTTACACCAGACTTGATGCCAGCAGATGTAGTTGGAACAAATATAGTAGTTAAGGAAAATGATAAGACTTTATTTAAATTTGAAAAAGGGCCTGTATTTACAAATTTACTATTAGCAGATGAAATAAATAGAGCAACTCCTAAAACTCAATCTGCTTTACTTGAAGCTATGGGAGAAAAAACAGTAACAGTTGGTAAGACAACTTATGAAATGGCAAAACCATTTATGGTGCTTGCAACTCAAAATCCAATAGAACAAGAAGGAACATATCCACTTCCAGAAGCGCAATTAGATAGATTCTTATTTAAGTTAAATGTAGATTTTCCAAATCTTCAAGAGCTTAAAGAAATTATGGATTTAACATTAACTAATAATAAGGTTCAAATTGATGCTGTTCTTGAAGGCGATGAAATATTAAAGATAAGAGAAATAATTAGAGAAATAAAACTTGCAGAAGCAGTTAAGGAATTTGCATTAAAGCTTATTTTAGCAACACATCCAGAAATTCCAGAAGCTTCAGAGTTTGTTAAAAGATATGTAGAAGCAGGAGCAAGTCCAAGAGCTGCACAAGGTATTATTAGTGGGGCAAAAGTAAGAGCAGTTATGGAAGGTAGATTAAATGTATCATTTGAGGATATTAAGGCTTTAGCTTATCCAGTCTTAAGGCATAGAATAATATTAAATTTTGATGCTATAACTGAAGGTTTAACAGAAGAAAGTATTATAGATAAGATACTAGAAGATTTAAAGGTTGTGTAAAAAATGAGTGAAAGGATATTTAATGAGGACTTTTTTAAAAAGCTAAATAAAATAAATATGCATATAAATTTTAAGCTTTCCTCAGGAACACAAGGAGGAAGAAAGTCAAAAGCAAAAGGAGTTTCTGTAGAGTTTTCTGATTATAGAGAATATGCTCCCGGGGATGATTTTAGACGAATAGATTGGAATGCATATGGTAGATTTGATAAGTTTTTTATAAAGGTTTTTATGGAAGAAAGAGAAGGTGTTTTTAATTTCTTTGTTGATAAAAGTAAGTCAATGGATTATGGAAATGAAAACAAAAAGGATACAGCATTAAAAGTTGTTGCTGCTTTAAGTTATATTGCCTTAAATAATTTAGATAGAGTAAATATAAGCACTATGGATAATGGTGATATACAAAGTATAAAATCAGCAGCTGGAAACAAAGCCTTTCAAAGGATATTAAAAGAGTTAGAAAATATTGAATTTGATGGTAAAACAGATCTTACAAGTAGTATAAAAAAGAGACCATTAAATCCAAGAGGGGTATCTGTAGTGGTATCTGATTTTTTAAATAATGATGGATTAAAAGATTTAGAAGATGCTCTTAAGTATTTAGCTTTTAAAAAGCAAGATATAATACTAGTTCAAATATTATCAAATGAAGAAATTGATCCAGAGTTTAATAATGAAATTACCTTTATAGATAGCGAAACAGGAGAAAATGTAAAAATGAGCTTAACTCCAAGTTTGATAAAAGAGTATAAAAATACTCTAAAGTCATATAAAAAATCTATTGAGGATATTACAAGAAAATATGGTGGTAAATTTATAAGCGTAAATTCATCTATGGAAATAGAAGAGATAATATTAGGTGAGTTTAGCAAGAAAAGAGTATTGTATTAGGAGGATTATGTTATGGGATTTACAAATTTATGGCCCTTATTTTTATTAATAACAATTCCTCTTTTAATAATGCTTTATATATTAAAAAGAAAGTATAAAGAAGAGGTTATATCTTCAACACTTTTGTGGAATGAAGTTTATAAAAATACTAGAGCAAATACTCCATGGGAAAAGCTAAGAAAAAATATTATGTTACTTTTACAAATAATAATATTACTTTTACTTATTTTTAGTTTAATGAGACCTTTTTTAAACTTTGGAGGTAAGAGTTATAAAAATATTATTTTAGTATTAGATAATACTGCAAGCATGAGTGCTGAATATGGGAATTATACTAGGCTAGATGAAAGCAAAGCCCTTGCTAAGGAGTTTTTACAATCAACAAAGGATGATACTAATACTTTTATAATAAGCTTTGATGGAAGTAGTAACTTACTTCAAAATGGAGATTTTAATAAAGAAGTTTCTAATGAAATAATTGATTCAATATCTCAAAGCTATAATACTGGAGATATAAATGATACTTTATCATTTATAAAGGCAATAGGCCAAGGTATTGAAGAAGAATATGAAGTTATAGCTTTTACAGATAAAGAACTTTCGTTAGGTGATGTAAATGGAAAGGTTGTATCATTAGCGAATTCAGGGATAAATGCATCTGTAGACAATGTATCTCATAAATTCCTAGAGGATAAGGTAAGAGTTATAGCAACTATAACAAATAGAGGGACAGGAGTTTATGAAGGAGATTTTTCTCTTTATGATGGAGAAGAACTTGCTGCTGTTGAAAGCTTGCAATTACAAGAAGGAGAAAATAAAACATTAACTTTTGATTTACCTAAAATAAATGGTGAAGTCTTAAAGGGAGAATTATCTAGAAAAGATATGATTTTAGGGGACAACACTTATAGCCATGTTGTAGGAAAGAAAAAGGTAAATAAGGTTCTTATAGTTACAGAACAAAATGTATTTTTAGAAAGAGCCTTTGGTAGTATTGAAAATACAGAAGTATATAAGACTAATGATGCATCAAACTTAACAAGTGCAGATGCATATGATTTATATGTATTTGATAATGTTACGCCGGATATAATGCCATCGAAAGGAAGCATACTATTTATTAATCCAGGTTCAAATGAATTCTTTAATGTTGTTTCAGGTGGCGAAGGGGGAGAGGCTAAAGCTGTTATAGGAGAACTTTCAAAGTACTTAGAAGATACAACATTTACTGCTGCTAAGTATAATGCAATAGAAATTCCTTATTACGGAAGAGGTTTTTTAAATATAGATGATAATTATATAGGTTTTAAGGGAGAAGTTGATGGAAGAAAAATAGCTGCTCTATCCTTTGACCTTCATAATAGCGATTTTGCACTTAAAAAAGAATTTCCTGTATTAATGTATGAATTAGGAGAAAATTTAATATCAAGTGGAATGGTATATAAAAGCAACTTTAAAGCTGGAGAAAAGATAATAGCTAAAGGCGTGTCATTAGATAATAATATCACTTTAACATATCCAAGTGGAAATACATTAGACATAAAATCAGGTGATGAGATAAAAGAAGATAGTGAACTTGGAGTTTATAAGCTAAATGTCTTAGAAGAAAAGGAATTATTTTCAGTTAACTTTCCATCAGAAAAGGAAAGTAACACTAATATAAATAATATTGGTGAAAGTGAAAATGTAAGTAATGCAAAGGCTGATTTGAAAAGAGGTTTAAATCTTTCTCCATTACTTGTAATATTAGCTATTTCAGTAGTAGCTTTTGAATGGATTATGTATAAGAGAGGAAATTAGGAGGCAAAGAAGAGATGAAAATAGAAATAGGAAATTTATACTTTTTAATATTGATTCCAATAATTTTTGCCTTTATGTATTATAGCTTTAAAAAATATAAACCATGGAGTAAAAATGAAATTGCAATATTTATAAGTAGAATAGTAGTTTTTACGCTTTTAATATTAGCATTTGGAAATATAACTATAAATTTAAAAGGTAGAAATATATCAACTGTATTCTTATTGGATGTATCAGAGAGTGCAAGTGACTTTGAAGAATCAGGGAAGGATTTTATATCTACAGCTATAGAGTCAATGCCGAGAGGAAATAAAGCAGGAGTAGTTTTATTTGGAGATAATTCAAAAATTGATAAAGTTCTAAATAAGAAAAAGGAATATAAATCTATAGACGAAAAGCCAGTGGTTACAGCAACAAATATTCAAGAAGCAGTAGAAAGTGCTTTAGGATTATTTGAAAGAGGTGGTTCTAAAAGAATAGTCTTAATAACCGATGGTGAAGAAAATCAAGGTGATATATTAAAGTCTACACCATTAATAAATGAACAAAAAATAGATTTTAAAGTATATAAAATCACTGGAGAAAAAGGCGAAGAAATTTACGTTGATAATGTTAAGGTACCAGATAATATATCAGTAGGAGAAGAGTTTTCGGTTTCTATCGATATAAAATCAAATTATGCAACAAAGGCTAAGCTTACATTATTTTCAGGAAGAAACAAAGTAGGGGAGCAGCAGGTACAAATACAAAAGGGAAAGAACTCGTTTGTATTTAAAGATAAGCAAAGCTCAGGTGGATTTAAAGGATATAGAGTTTTAGTAGAAGCTGAGGGTGATACAAATAAAGTTAATAATGAATTTAGCACTTTTACAAACGTAATGGATAAGCCTAATATTCTTCTTATTAATGGAATTAAAGGCGATTCGGAAGCTTTAGAAGAAATATTATCAAATTCAGGTGCTAATATTAAAAAAATAGCTCCAAGTGCATCACCAAGTACTTTAAATGAATTATTAGAATATAAATCAATAGTTTTAAATGATGTTCATAGAGATGATTTAAACAATGGATTTATGGATAATATAGAGGCTTATGTGAAGGATTATGGTGGGGGATTAATTACCTTTGGTGGTGAGGACTCCTATGCCCTTGGAGGATATAAGGATACTTCACTTGAAAAAGTATTACCTGTTTATATGGATAAGAGGGGAAAAAATGAAGTTCCTGCAATAAGTATCAATTTAATAATAGATAAATCAGGTAGTATGAGTGCTGAAGGTGGTGGAGTTAGTAAATTAACTTTAGCTAAGGAAGCTGCAATGAAGGCATTAGAAAACTTAAGAGAAGTAGATGAAATATCAGTAATAGCTTTTGATGATACTTATGATGAGGTTGTACCACTACAAAAGGTAGGAGATAAAGAAGCTATAAAAGAGCTTATTTCAGGGATTCAAATAAGAGGAGGAACATCAATTTATCCTGCTCTTGAACAAGGTTATAATATGCAAATGCAAAGTAGTGCTAAAATAAAGCACACAATATTATTAACAGATGGTCAAGATGGATATGGATTAGATAATTATGCTACTCTTCTTCAAAACTTTATTGATAATAATATTACTCTTTCAACAGTAGCAGTTGGTGAAGGTGCTAATGCAGATCTTTTAAATCAACTGGCTTCAATAGGAAAAGGAAGAAGTTATTATACAGATATATATACTGATATTCCTAGAATATTTGCAAAGGAAGTTCTTTTATCAGCAGGGACATATATAATAAATGAAGAATTTACTCCTAAGATATTAAGCAATCATGAAATATTAGCAGGTGTAAAAACATCAGATGGAATTCCAAGCTTGCTTGGGTATATAGGAACATCTATAAAAGAAAATGCAGTTGAAATATTAAGTTCTAATCATGATGAGCCAATACTTGCAGCTATGCAATATGGAATAGGGAGACCAGTAAGTTTTACATCAGATGTTAGTGGACAATGGAGTAAAAACTATTTAGCTTGGGAGTATGGACCACAACTTATAAAAAATATGGTTTACTTTACTATTCCAAAGTATGGCGAAGAAGGAAAGCTTAATATTAGCCAAGAAGGAAATGAAGCAAAAGTAGAATTTTACAATGATAAGATATCTAAGGATGCAAAGGTTAAAGGGATATACAATGGAGAAAATGGCGAAGAAGGGGAATTCGAATTAAGGCAAGTTGAACCAGGAAAATTTGAAGCTAATATTCCACTAGATTCATTAGGATTTTATAATTTTAGTATAAGAGAAGAGGAAAGTGGAGAGGTAAAAAATAATTATAAAGGAGCATTTGCTCTTCAATATTCAGATGAATATAAATTTAATACTAATGGAGAAAAGTTAGATGTAGTAGTTAAAGAAACAAAGGGAAGTTTTATAAACAAGCCAGAAGAAGTTTTTGAAGGAAAGCTTCAAAGAGAATATAAAAAGATAAATTTAACAACTCCATTAATAGTAATAAGTATTTTATTATTTATGCTTGATATAGCTTATAGAAGATTAAATATAGATATAGTTAGATTCTTTAAGAAGAGAAAAGATAAAGTTAAAAAAGAAAAAATAGCTAAAAATACTAATTCTATAAAAAATAATGAAGTTAAGATAAAAGAAGAAAATAAAACTATTAAAGAAAATAGCATATCACCAGAAAATAGTAAGGGAAAAAATAAAATTAACACTAAAATAAGTGTTGAAGCTGATGAGCAAAATTTAAATAAAGAAAATGAAAACAAAGGAAAGATAATTAAAGAAAAAGGAAGCAAAAGATCAAAGAAAAATCTTGAGAAAGAAGCTCCAAAGAAAGAATCATTAGATACAAGTGCTCTTCTTAAGAAAAAGAGCGATAGAAAGAAGATATAGTGATAAAGTAGCTATTGCATATTTAAAAATTTACATCTTATATTAAAGGAGCTGTCTACGACAGCTTCTTTATTTTATATATTACTGAAATTTATAAAATCATTGGGAAGTGAGTTTTACTATACAAGGTATTGTTAGATGTTTTTTATAAAAGGTAATAATTATTTTTTACTGATGAGAATATTAAAGAAAAGTTAAAAAAATAGACGTTATTGAATTTAGTATTTTATTGTGATAGTATTTTTTCTTGTATGTAAAAAAAGGAGAGGATTCTTTTGAGGAAAAAAATAATAACAAACACAATAATATTTGTATTTATAATTTTATTTGTTACTATTTTTAAGTCTATGTTTGGTGAAGGAAACACTTTAGTAGGAGTAACAATAATAACAACTGCATTAACATTTATGGAAAAAGATTTAACGGCAGCACCTTTTAAGAACTTTACAAAAATATTAACAGTAAATTTATTTACTTTGCTTTTTTCATTTTTAGCAATTCAAAATATATGGATAGGTATTTTGGTTAACTTCTTAGCACTTTTTATAATAGGATATTTGTTTAGCTATAATTTAAAAAGATCTCTAGTAGTACCATTTGGACTTCAATACTTTTTCATGTTATTTTATCCAGCAGAAGGAGAAGTACTATTTAATAGATTTTTATCGTTAATTTTTGGCTCTGTTTTTATAATGTTGATTCAATTTATATTTAATAAGGATAAGGTGTTTAAAGCTGGTAGTAGAATATTAGATAATATTAGTGATAATATTTTACTTAAAATCAAAGCAATACAAGAAGATAAGAATTTTGATGAAGAAAATATAAAAATTATCGAGTTAATAAATTCATTAAAAGGTATAATATTTGATAAAAGAGTAGATGACTATTACTTAACTAATGATGCAACTATAAGTACTGATATATTATGGGCTTTAGAGAGAATTAATATTTTATTAGATTCTATAAATAAATTAGAAAATAAAGATAGATATAAAGACTTATTAAATGATGTATATAATGAAGTCATAATTATAAAAAATAGAGATTTTGAATCAAGTAATATAGAAATTCTTAAGAATAATATATACAATGATGAAATAGATAAAACTTATATAAATGAGTTTATAGATTTAATAAATATTCTTATAAGAGAAGTTAGAGAAATAAATATATTAAGTAAAAAAGAAAAGGATTATTTAAAAAAGGATTATGATATTCCGCATCATTTTCATAAAATAACTGTTTTTAAGAGAAATTTTAATATAGATTCAGCAAAGGTTAGATATTCAATAAGACTTGGTATAGTTGGAGCATTTACTGTATTTTTAGCACAATATTTCAATCTATCAGAAGGTAGATGGATGAGCTTTACTATATTTTCATTAATACAACCTTATTCAGAAGTTTCATATACAAGGGTTAAAGATAGAATTAAAGCAACATTAATTGGTGGATTAATTGTATTAATAGCTTTTGGATTAGTTAAGAATAAAGCTGCCAGAAGTGCTATTATATTATTAGCAGGTTATTTAGATCCGTTTACAAAGAACTATAGAGGAAAAATGATTTGCGTTACAGTATCTGCCGTTGCCTCTGCAGCTATAGTTGGAGGAACTACTCAGATGGTATTTAATAGAGTACTATTTGTTATTATAGGAGCGATACTAACACTTCTTGCCAATAAATATATATTGCCATATAAAATTAAAGACATGCATAAATACTTAGTTGAAATATATGATTCACTAATAAATCAAATGAAAGAAGATATTTCAAAAGAACATAATGATTATAGTATAAGAAATCTTTATTTAATAACTGGCTTTATTGAAGATAAGATGAAACTTTCAAGTAGAGAAAATGATAGGATGCAAATAAGAGAGCTTTTAAATAGTAAAAGAGAAGAAGTAAATGAGCTGTATAATAGCTATATAAATTTCAGGGATAGAAGTAGATAAAAGTAAAGTATATTAATTAGTGAATTTAGACTTAGAAAAATATAAAAATGAGAACAACATCTATGTTAACTTAAGGATATGACATAAATGTTGTTCTTATTT
>OGSH01000620.1_pt1 | contig 13553 bp, 16 predicted proteins | sample 1573821 | NCBI WGS metagenome assembly OGSH01 (sample SAMN03295845, study PRJEB24534) | human gut metagenome | isolation source: fecal sample 5 from infant 6 | host: Homo sapiens | place: USA: Pittsburgh, PA | collected 2014-07 | reverse complement strand
TCACTGTTCCCGTTCCGCTGAATACCTGCTGCCAGTTCTGTTTGTCGTAATTCAGTCCGCGCAGGGCTTCTGCACTCTGTGCTACCAGCGCCGCAGTGACCATATTCAGCGCCACGCGGGGAACAGCTGACCAGGCCGCACCAGATTGTGTTGGTCCGGTAAAGTTACTGACCAGCGTCAGTGCGGCACCGCTTTCCACGGACTTAACCGGGAGGGTGTATGGAATACCACCGACCGTAACGACAATAAAATCACCGGCCGCCACCTCTGTGGTGAATGACGTACCGTTACCGCTTACAACGGCAGATTTATTGGTGAGTGTAATTGTTCCTGCGGACATAGAATCTCCTGAACGTGCATAAAAAAACCCCGCCGAAGCGAGGTTTAATGATTTCGAAAATTTACTCTCTAAAACTACCACTTCCTCTGACAATGCTAATCATTGGGGAAGAGACACCGTATGTAATGGTTCTGATTTCCCCTGCAGGAATATAATATGTTAATGTTAATTCAACGGTTACATTCGGAGTTGTAACTCCTTTTACTGAAAACCTTACTGGTACAGTACCGCCATCACTTCTGCGGGTTGTCTTTTTTGTGCCATTAATATTTATAGTTACATCAATATATGAACCACTACCCGACACCATGCCTGATAGCAGAATAATATCAAATATAACCGTTTTTGATAGCGAGTCAGTTGCGCTATCTGTGAAATAGTAGTTCCGGGATATTGAGCCAATTAACGCTACAGAGCCGCTACTCTGTTTTGTTTCTTCCTTAATATCGTTGAATACATTTGCATTTATAATATCTCCGATAAAACTTTTAGCCCTTACTTTTCCTGTAAACTCTCCATCACTTGCATATACAGTACCTCTGACTGTTACATTATTGAATTCACTATTTCCATTTTTATTGATATGCCATCCTACCGAGCCAGGTGTATAAACATTCGACTGTATGTACTGCCCAATCTTGGCGTTATCTATGCTGCCATCCTGAATTAACGCATCACGGATAAATACCTGTCCGTTATAGACAAAGAACGCAGCAGTATAATTACCAGGGTCACTTCCTGAATAAATACCAAATTGATCAGCAGCAAAAACCACAGTCGATTTATAGGTGCTTCCTGATGGCTCAATGGATATACCAAAACCAGCGTTATAGAGAACATCATTTCTTTTAATGCCAAGATTAAGAGTATATGAAGCTTTAGCATTACCATTATCTTCAACCTGAGCAGTAAGCTTTTCATTTACCGCCGCCGTTAACTCTCCGTTCGGGCCAATTTGAGCCTGAACATAGGTGGATAAATCAGCAAATCCCTTTTCAGCAGTAGCTACCGTGGTTTTTACAACCAATATATCAGCCCGGACCTCCCCATACTGAGCCCACTGGTGTTCCACGGTTCCGTGGTTTGCCAGCTCATTTGACATGATACCTTCCAGATTAGTATCAACACCCTCCTGAACATTTTTAAACGCATCTGACTCTCGTATCTGCTCATCAATAAGCTCTATCATCCCTGGAATATCAGATGACGCCTGCCCGGATGCTTCAACAAATTCAGATACCCCGAAAGCATTCCTGGTGCGAACATAAACGTAATATGTTTTATCAGCCTGTAGACCATGAAGGGTCCACTGGTTAGAGCGCCCAAGGAACTGAGTCTGGTCTTCAATTTCTGCCGGATTGACGACCTGATTTTGTCCGGAATACCAGAATTCAAACGAGGTGTCGGTCGTTGCCGTAATGCGCATAACAGGAACCAGGTCAGCAGAGAACAAGCCGGGCGTCCAGATAACACTGGATGGCGCAGGTGGTGCGCCGATAACCATGCTGATTTGTGTCTCTGCGCCTTTCATCCCGTTTTCATTACGACCACGAACACCCAGCGTGTAGCTACCGGCATTCAGACCAAAGAACTCATAGCGGAACTGGTCTGTCTCGTATTGTGCCACTACTTTCCCGTCATCGGTGTATACATACACTTCAAACATCAGCTTTTTGGTGGTGGTTGCTGTCTCCCACGTGGCCGTAACCTGGACAGTCTCAGAGTTGGTGTTGATGATACGCAGGTTTTCCACATTCGGTACGCGGTAACCGTTCAGCGTATCGTTGGGAACTTCAAACACCGCCCCTTCATCAACAATGGCCTGTTTGTTCGGATCATGCTGCGATGCGGTGATGCTGTAGACAGAATTGTTATCGGTCTCTGCAACGCTCAGGATGCGGAAGAGTCTGGTTGAAACGTTACTGGTAGAGATGGCAAATACAGTGCCGTCACGAACCCATGCGGGAGTCGTTTTCAGCGTCACTACATTGTCGGCAATGCTGGCAATCACGTACTTAACGAATTTCCCGTCACTACCCATGATCGACATGGTGTCGCCTTCTGATATCAGAGACGAATCAACCGCATCAACGGTAATTTTGTTACCCGCATGCGACATAATTCGGCCACCAAGACGCGCACCAGCATAGTTGTTGTCCATGATTTCAACGATATCACCCGGCGTGAAGTGGATAGCATCTCGCGCCATCTGGAAAGACAGCCTGCTGCTTTCACGCTTTGCCGTTTCCAGCAACCATTTACCGGCTCGCCATGCCTGACCGCGTGAGGTACAGCCGAACGCCTCCAGGGTGGTTTCGTTGTAGTTTCCGCGAGCAATCATCTCATCGTCGGAAACATACTCTTTTACCTGCTCCCAGCCGTTATCCGGGTCAGTCCAGGACACAACAACGGCATTGTATTTCTCTGAACGCTTCACGGAGCTACGCTTGAATTCGCCATCAACCACGTTAGCATTCGTGATTGTCGCAATTGGGTCTTGTGGCGCATCCAGCATTACTGACAGGCGCATACCGTCCCATAATGCAATTCCACGGAACATACTCGCTATCTTGTCGAGAATGTCACGCGCACTCGCCTGCTCGGTAATATAGGCATTCAGCGTCATCCTTGGTTCCTGCCCGCCGTAGCCATCGTTAACAAGCTGATCGCAATACTGTGACAGGACGTACAGCGCGCCGTCATCTACATCGATATAACCGGCACGCTTCGCCAGGCCAAAGCGGGTATTCTTCGCCAGTTCACGGAACAGCCACGCCGGGTTGTTAGTCCACGCTTTTTTGAATCCGCCAGTCCACAACCCCGAGTAAGTTCTGGCAATCGGATCGTAGTTGTCAGGAACGTCCACAATCAGGCCGCGAAGATGATATGTGCGACTCGGGGTGTCGGTGTACTGGTCACGGTCAATAACCGCACCAGCAATAGCGGAGAACGGATAGTTCAGATTATCGTCGGTGATCTCGCTGTAGCTGTTCCAGATGGTGCCGTTCGACAGCAAATCACTGGTGCTGTCCGGCGTAATACGCCTGACACGAATATCGAACGGTTTGGTTTCTGGCGCATCAATAAGGTGCGCCTCAAGATACTCGCCGGAAATTTTTCCTGGGCCTATAGTAACGTTTTTTTCGATAACCCACCCGGTTGAACCGGTCCGGGACTCAATGACCATAGTTACTGAGGTGTTCTTTTGGTTACCTTTGGTGTCTTGCTCAACTAACCCTGTTGTCCCGACGTTGAAACGAACGCGGGTTACATCCTGATCGGTTATGGTGCGTACAAGTGGTGTATCGTAGGTAACTTCAGTATTGACGATGGTTGTCGCTTCGATTGCAGAGAAACCATTGATTGGTAATTGATTTTCAGAGCCCGGTCGCCATGCAACGCTGATACCGTTAACACTAACGTTTCCGTTGGCGTCAGTAACCGGCGTTTTATTCAGCCTGAATGAAGACAAATGTGACTGATCAATCGGGCCGTAGATTGGTCCTTCCGATATAAGGTCCAGCACCCGGTAAAATTGTTTTGATTTGAGGTTATCGTCAAGGAGAGTTGGGGTTGATGCTTTACCGCCACCTGAAGACATAGCGCCACCTTAGCTAATTGATTCTGTCCAGTTCTGGTTGTTGCTTGTGTCAATACCGAGAGAAATGACGTTCGAGCCGACTTCCATTTCCCCGAGAAGAATTGGAACCGGTCGCCCCTGACCTACCCTGTTTTCTGCACTGGTAAATGAATTGTTCGTTAATGTATTTGTTTCCACCGCTTCTGCCGACGTTTTCGTTTTCATGTTACGGGCCATATAAATAGAGTACGCAACAGACGCAGCGGCGATGACCAGGGTGGCAACAAGGGCAAAAGTTCCCGAAATAGCCCCCTCAATTACCGGCACAAACAACACTGTGGAACCGTCTTTAAGGTTTCTGTCCATATGCCACTGGACGGAATCTCCTGTCACCTCATCACCAGCGACACGCATCCTGATACGGGAACTAAGAAATGCTTTTTTAAATTCGTGATTCTGGGAAAGGAGTAACCGTAATCCCTGCGCTGGCGTATCAACGTTCAGAGGGACCTGGCGGTAAAATCGGCGTAAATTGCCAGCAAATTTAAAGATGAGCACTGTTCGTGTCTCCATATGGAATGCATCTGCTTAACGTATGCCGGACGCATAGTCTCTCTCCGGCTCAGGTGTCCAGCGTGGTCGTGGTGAAGCACCATGTTGTCATCGAGGAGAATCATTGCGTGGCAAGGGTCGGCGCCGGGGAATGGCTGCCTGATGATCACATCACCTGGTTGCGCTTCGCCCGGCGATACCTGGTGGAAGCCATTGAGCGGCATGTTTTTCAGGTATAGGTTTTCACCACGTAACCACCAACCATTCGCACGCTCAAAGCTTGGCAGGTTAATACCGCACAAATGATATGCGTCTCTGAACAGGGTGTAGCAGTCCATAACACCATGCTCGAACCTGCGCCCCAGCAGGAATGGGACGGGCCTGAACTTCAGAATTCTTCCAGCGCACGCAAGCCACCACGGAAGTCCTGTAATCCCTTGCATCTGGCGATCAGCACCAGACAGGAACGGTACGTTTTGTGGGTGCGAGTGGAACACCGCCACTACATCTCCCGCTTCCTCGGCTTTCAGCCAGTCATCATCGCTGATGCGGAAATGCTTGCCCGGATCGGGATGCTCATTCCTGCAGCGGAACAACCGATCGCCATCAAGGATTAAACCGCACACCTCATCCTGCGACGATGCCGCATATTCGAGTAACTCTTGCATCAGGAAACCTTCTGAGAGCCGGGGAAGCTGCTGATTGGCATTGGTTCCGGTCGCGGATAACGGAAGCGGCAGCCGCTACGCCGGTGAGAGCACTTGTCTTTCGCCGGGTCCGTGGTTGGATTGTCGCGATCATCTGCAACGGGAGGCCCGTCATATCCACACCCGACGCCGCGATACTGCCACTGGCACACGTCCGCCAGTATGGTCCGAGCCGGTATAATGGCGTTATCACAGTCAATCGGTGTCGCCAGCGTGTAGGTCACCTGCTCGAACGTCTCTTCCGTCATCTCCTCAACAACGTAGCGGGAAACCGCTTCCTGCGTCGGATCTGCGTCAGGGTTCCCGTTCGGGAAATTTACCGCGTCCAGGTACTTCACCGGAACCTGTCTTCGGGTAATGACTACTCCCAGCATGTCATCAAAGTCATGGTTGATGCCAGTCAGTAGACCGGTAACGTTCGCCACTGCCATTGACGGGCGGGCGTATGTGCCTTCGTTCTTTGACTCGAAACCTTCAACTGCTATCGGGTAAGCCTGATACTGGTTTCCCTTCCAGATCACATTTCCGTAATATCCATTGGTGCCGGAATGGAACCGGATAAGGTCTCCGCCAAAGGGTTGCAGGTCGGCTTCGAACAGGTCGATAAACGCGCCTACTCCGGCGTCGACGCTATCAATAATCATACTGGCTGGTATGTCGCGCACGGCAAACTCCCATAAAAAAAGCCACCAAGTGGTGGCTACTGTTTGAATATCAGGATGTTGCTTACTTATAACCCTGGTTAACGTGTAAGCTCAGCCCGTCAGTGGTGGGACACTGATTCACGCAAAGAGGAGGAATGGCTGAATAACTCTTCGAAGGAAAAAGGATGATCACCAAAGTAAAAATCAAGTTTATTTCCCCTATTGATGGATCGGTATCAGATACCCCCACGGAGCATGCAATTCCCGTAGTTCCATTGACAGTATGGCCAAGTAGCTCAAAAGATATAAACGTTTATAAACCAAATGGATTGAAGGCTGGTGCCTACGCACTTATAGATACCGGAGCAGATATTTGCTATGTGGATTCAGACTTTGCTGACGATTTAAAACTCCCAATCGCGGAAAAAACAACTGTGAGCGGAGCCACCTCAACAATAGAAACTACAGTTCGGCATGCGGTAATATCGTTCACTGAGGACGAAAGAGTTTTTTCAACAGAATTGACTTCAGTGCCATTGGTAAGTAACGGGAGAAAATTCCAAGTCGTTTTCGGAATGCAACTAATTAAAATGGGCGCCCTTACGATGGATTTTTCCAATCAAGTATTTGAGTTAACATTTTTTAACTAACCCCCCAGGGATACCTCCCTCTTTTGCAAGACTGGATAAGGGCATTGCTTTTGCTGTTTTCCTAGAATCGGTACCAGAATTGAGTTGCGATTTAATATCTTTTAATTCGCTCTCAATTCTCTTTACACGTTCAGCTAAAGTCATAACTGTCTCCCGCCTTTCGGCTTATCGTGGTACTTGTTCAAACGTGGCCGTCAGTTCATACAGCGGCCCCGTCTTCGTTAAACTCCATGAGCGGCAGACAAACAGCTTTCTGGCTCCGGTATCTGATGGCGTCCAGTAGAATGATTCAACTGCGCCTCTGGCTTTCAGGAACACCTCTGCATCCTTCGCTGGGTTGCTACGGCAAGCTCCGCTGACGCCGCGAAAGGTGAGCGAGTATTTATCCATCAGTGGATTGATACCCTTCACCTGTCGCTGTTCGTAACCGTCACCGAGCTTAACAACGGCTACGTTTGGGGTACGTTCAACCTGGTAAGCTCGCTGTGGTGTCCATGTGAATGTTTCTGGCATTATTTCCTCCGAAGCAAGCCGTTAGGACGCTGCTGGTCAATCATCATTTTCATCATGTCGGTGTTCCATGCCTTTCGCAGCCTTGCGATATCATCGTCGCCAATACCTCCTGTGGTGTTTATCGTAAGGTTCATTACAGGATTAAACGACCCACCACCTCCGGCCTTATCAGCAGGAATAATCTTCCCTGACTGGTTCGGGATGAATGCCTGCTGCCCCCCGGCGGTCTGGAAGATTTCAGAACGGCCATCCTCGTTGACACGATAGGCGTTACCAGCAGAAACCGTACCGCCGTAGCGACGACCGCCACTCATGCTGACACTTGCAATATTCGAAAGCAGGGAAGCACCGGCCGAGGCGATGGCTGCGTAGTTCGCCATTTTTTGTGCTGGCGTAAGAGCAGTCGGATCGGCCATGGCTTGCATAATCGCCGTGTTGAGGCTAAGGGTCGATTGTGCTATGGCAAACGCTTTTGCCGCGGCAAACATTGCAATATACGCGCCGCTACTTTTCCCAGAAGTGTTTTGAATCATTGTCGCAAGGCTATCAAAACCTTGTGAGGCTGAACCAAGGATTGCGCCTATAGCAGTGGCTTGAGCGTTGGCTTCGTCAATCGCTATCTTTCTTCTTGCGTTCGACGCCTGAATTTGAATAGCTGTCTTTGCATCTTCATATAGCTGAGTATTCTGCTTATCTATCTGTTGATACTTGGCTAGAGCAGCCAGTTTCTGCTGCTCCTGCAAATCGATTTGCGCTAAAGGATCTACCACAGCGCCGGTGACTGCATCAGGCATAATCTTTGCCGCTACAATTTCCTGCTCTGCGTATTTTTTCCCCTGCTCTGCCTGCTGGCGCTGCTTAACAGCATTAGCTGCGTCCCATTCTGCGGCAGCATATTTTCTTATTTCATCAATTTGCCCAGCCGTAGCGCTTTTATTAAGAGACTGCTCAGCCCTTAGCATGGCCTGTTCGCGTGACAAATCCTGTGTTGCCCCGGCAGCAGTTTCTGCGCGCTGCTTATAATCAGCAATTTTCTGGGCGTTGGCCTCCATCTGAGTGGCTGCGCTTTTGCCCTGCTGTTCATTCTGCTGCTGCGCTTTGCGTCGTGCCTCCTCAGCTTCCTGTAGATCGTAATTCTCTGCAGCCAGACGCTCAGCAGACGCGATCTGATTAGGGTTGTCAGTAACCTTAGATGCCGCCATTCTGGCTTTTGCCACTGCCCGCTGGCGTTCATCCTGTATTTTCAGAAGCTCGTTCTGCTCTTCAAGGTTCAGGATTACTTTATCGCCATCGGCAGTTGGAGGGGCGATCTGTAATGATTTGGGATTGAAGTTCTGCCCGGCCTGATTGGCCCGGTTGATTTCATCGGCAGTTTTGCCAAAGGCTCTGGCCACAGCCCCTTGCACCTGCTCAAGGGTAGAGCCTTTCTCTATTAGGCGATCATGCACCCCCATCGAGGTGAGCATATTGTTATTAAGAGTGTTCTCCATGCTATCGCGGGCCTGGGCTGTACGAGTCAGCCTGTCCTGATTTTCCGCACGATCGCGCTCTTTCTGATTTATCAGATTGGTCAGCTCTGCTGCTTTCTGGAGTAACCCATTACCTTGCTCTGCTGTTGTATTGAACTGGCTCCCTTTCTTTATGTAGTCATCACGTTTAGCAGTGAGATCTTCAATCTCATCGGTTGAATCCGCTATGGTTGCCTTTAGCCCTTTCAGGGCGATATTGGCGTCTGCTATAGCCCCTCTAAGCTGGGTGTTGCTCATCGTCTTCATAGAGCTGTTGAGCTTGTCCAGACCATCAGCAAAAGCAACCGCCTCTTCCTTCGCCTGCTTGGCAGTTTGCCACCAGTAAAGCAGCGCGGATGCAGCAATCATTGCAACACCCGCCGGGCCGCCAATCAGCGAGAGAGCGCCACGAGCAAGTCCAAACCCCACCGACGCAGCGCGTGCCGCAGCCGCAGCCCTTGCAGTAGCTGCAGCCTGGGCGGTTTCGGCTTCCACCAACGCCAGCGAAGCAGCGCGGGCACGTGATTTTGCTGCGTTGAGATTTTCCAGCGCCGTCATTTCAGCACTACTGCCGCGAGCAACATTCAGTTCAGCCTGAGCCAGCGCAACGGCTGAGAAAGCCGCTTCTTTGTCAGCAAGAGTTTTTCTCTGCGCTGCGTTAGCAGCAATGAGTAATGACTGCGCAGACTGGTTTTCTGCAGCGGTCTGCTGGCGCGTGGCGGCGACAGACTGAAGCTTGCCACTTACTGCGTCTTTCAACGATCCGGCATAGCGCCCGGCCATTACCAGGGCGAATGCTTTGGCGGCCAGTGTTGCGCTGTCGATGTATCCCTTCATGGCTTCAGAGTTTTCAGAGAAGCTCAGGATCGTATCGGCTGCGGCGATGATGCTGTTTGTGAAGTTCTGAATTACTCCGGTCTGCCCTTCAACTGCCACCAGCATAGAGGTAACGGCGGTCCGCATCCTGACGCTGGCATCAACCAGATTATTAGACATACCCGCAGCTGCAGCTGTGTTTGCCTCGAGTGACTGCTTCAGGCCTTCGGTAAGATCCGAAGCTGTAAGCTTACCTGATGCGCCAAGAGCGCGGACTGCTGCAGCTGATTTTCCGCTAGCTGTAGCAATATCGTTAATGACTGTCGGAATGGCTGTGGTGATAGACTCCCACTGGTCGGCAGATACAGTGCCGGTGTTTATCGCTTTGGTGAAGGCACTAATAGCAGAATCAGCACGCTCGGCAGATGCGGCGTTCTTCACGAACGCGTAAGACATGGAGTCCTGAACGTCGATTGCCTGTTCGGTGGAGTACCCCATGCTGCGCAGTCCGTCAGCACTACGGATATAAAGCTCCTGGGCCTCTGCCAGCGAACGATAAGTGCCGTTAGCAGTATTAAGTAGACGCTTCTGTACCCGCTCGAACTCATCCTGGCTGGAGGTCGCCATCTGTACGCGTTCGGCCATCTCCTGGTAGCTTTGTACCATGCGAGCCATTTCACGGAGAGTGCCAGCAGCAATAACCAGCTTGAGTGTCGATGCAAGTTTTGTTAATCCCGTATTAAGGGCATCAGCAGATTTATCGGCCTTTTTGAATCCTGACTCCATGCTGTTGGTGACATTAACCACCTGCTTATCAGCTCGCAGCAACTGAGCGGTATCGGCCTTAATCACATATTCAATATCACCGACGTTTTGGGTCATCATCTTTTCTCCGGGCAATAAAAAACCCCGCCGGAGCGAGGTTCATTTTGATTCGTTATTTAGTAGCCTTGAATTGCGTTTATCGTCATCGACTGATTGGATTGCTGGATGATGCTGTCGCTTGTTTTCATTTTTACCTTGGCATCTTGAATACCTGTATTGATATAGGTTTCACAGTCGTCCTTGGTGATACTTAGATTTCCTCGGCGTGAAAACTCAGCTTGTATTTTTGGGATGATTTCGGTGTTCCCGTAACCCATAGCCTGCCCTTTTAAAATGCAAAGACCTGCATCATCATATGACGTCAAAGGTCTCTCTTGAGCGCAACCGGCTAATAATAGCGAAACCCCAACCACAAAAAGCACCTTCTTCATATCCCTATCCCCATCAGTAAAAGATGGTCAAATCCTACCACCTGTTGACGGAGAGGTCAGCAGGGATCGCGCGACGACAGAACAGTTACAGATCACTTGGTGACTAAAGCAATGAATAATGGAACGAGTATTGCAGATACCAAAAGGCCAACCAGCCATTTTTGGTTGTCGTCAATCTTATCAATGAACCGCTTTTCCATTGAGGAAAGGTTTTGGTTGATGCTTTTCAGCTCGGATTCAATACCTCGGATGTTTCGCTCTCGCAGTTCGTCTGTGGCTTCAAGTCTTGCAAGTCTCTCGCGTGTGTACATATCGCCTCCGTCATACATGGCAACAGGAAAACCCGCAGTTAAGCGGGTTTGTGGTAATCGTGATATCGGTTACAGGTTAATGCGATGACATGCCTTATCACGAACAGCGACGTATGAGGCCATTTCTTTCATCGCCCAGCTCTGCTCAGCCATGATGGTGCGCAGCGCCTTTAGCTCAGCGCTTACCGCACTAACGTCGTATCCGGCGGCTGTGAGTGCCGAAACCAATTTATAAGCCGGGCTGCAATCAACCAGTGCCGCGCGATCAAGGGTTATCGTATCACCACATTGTTGACGAATAACTGTATACGGCGCGTTTTCAACAAACCAAGAAATCGGGAAGTTGATATCCAGTTTCGGCGCGGGTAGTTCTTCCTGCTTGCCGAGGAATTCACCTTCCAGAACTACGCGATGAACGTATTCAATAGCATCATTAATCTGCTCAGGGGCTAAATGTTCGATACTATCGACGTTGAATCGCTGATGGATCATTGCGTACGCTTCTGGGTACATAAGATGTTTTTTGCTGACCAGCATATTCACAGCGTCGCGTAACGGCGTTCTTTCATCAACAGTTGTCTTTTTGCGTGGGTTTTCAGCGCCACCCTTATTCCAGTAGTCATGCAGAACAGTGAAACATTCTTCTTGATACTGAATCAGTTTGTCGCGAATATCGGCACGAACTTTCTCAGGATTGATACTGAACAACCATCCATTGAGTTTCTTCAGCGGCAAGCAGAGAAGCTTGCGGAGTTTACCGTCAGCAGCAACCATATTCATATGAATACAGTTGAATTTCTCCAAGCACTTCATCAGTTTCTGTTGCTGAGTCCCCCAACTCATGCCGAGATTTTCAACGATTGGCTTCATCGCTACATATGCCACACCAGCAACCATAGCAGTAATGATTTGCTGACCGTTAAACGGCACGTAAGAGGTGTTAACAGCTTCAAGAATTGCTATACTTGTCATGTCAATATTCCTAGGTGGTTTGTTGATAACGAAGCCCTGACCGCTACAACGGTTGGGGCTTCACTCATTCTGGGCATTTAATCCCTTGACGCTCTGCATATTCTCTCATCGCTCTGACCGCCTCTTTGCTGAAAGACCGATCACTCTTCTTGGCCAAGTCCTCCATCGCTTTTTCCAGCCACTCTGGCAATCTCAGTGTTTTAACTTTCATATCTATTCCTTTGTATGTGGTACGCATACATAGTATGTAGGTACGCATTGATAGTCAATAGATACCTACTTAATCTGTACGAAAAGATTAAGAGGTCGTTATGTCTGATAGAAGGTATAAGCACCCGCAAGTCAATTTAAGGCTACCTGAAGACTTGAAAGCCAGGATAAATGAACTGGCCGAAGCTAATGGAAGATCAGCTAACGCCGAAATGGTTGCTGCCTTAGAGGCGTGGGCGGAGAAACACAAAGGTGCCCAAGCACTGAACCTTGCCTCCATAGCGGAAAGACTGGCATCCCTGGAAGAAGAAGTTAAGGCTTTGAAGGAAAATTAATTATGGATAGATTCTCCTCAAAAATAGCCACAATTTCCGGCATGAACAATAAGGAAATAATCGATCTCCATATCGCCATGCAGGAGGAGATCAAGAAACAGTATCACCTGAGAGACAATCCAGAAAACTTACAGAATGCCATTTCGCTTTGCGAAAAGTGCATTGCTATATCTGGAATCGTTATTCAGGCAATGAAGAAAAAACATCGATCTGATTGCGACGAATACGCCAGAGTAACGGGTCGCTTATCACCTAACTCAAAGTTTTATTACCCCAACCACTACGCTGCATACCAGCTATGTGCCATCCTCAAGAAACAAGGCAATGTAAATCAGATATCCTACATTGAGGACAAGATGATTCGTGAAGGCTGGGGCAGCGGTAAAAGCGTTGATCTTCTAGATTTATAAGCCCACCTGAGTGGGCTTAAGTTGTCAATCCAGAAATCTTGTCCCTGTCACGAAATCATCGCTTCCAACACGATGGCTACCGTAAGCGGCATCGTAACCAACACCCAGCTCAGCGGCTTTCGTTTCGGCTACATCCCTGGTGGCATATACCCCGACAAGGTGCCAGGGCGAAGTGCGCACAACGCCCCAACCTAAGACCCATCCATTATTGTCAGGGTCGGCTTTCAATCCATCTGCTACAAACATGCATATCTCCTTGGTTAACCAGACTGCATGTTATTTCTCAGCGGATAAGTAAGGCAAGTACGGATAGCTCAGGATAGTGTGGCCTTCACATTTAAGCCGGGGATATCCCCTTTCGCAAACTGAATAGATACAGGGCCGTCATCAGCACGTACTTCATAGTGACGGACAAATACATCTGAAATCTTGCCAGACAGGGAATCCTCAACCAACACGCGATTACCCTGCAAGACCTTAAATCCAGCGTGCATGATTACAATACCATCGGATGAAAATTCAATTTTGACGCTCTTCATTAATTGTCCTTTGATGCTCATTGGTAATTGTGGTATTTCCCTGTTCTGGAATCGCTTTCCGACTCGTTCAGAAACCATTTTTGATAACATTTTTCAGCCCTCCGCAACCTAAGTGGACCATTTAATGCGGCCCATGCCTCTGCGCATCCATCGCCAGCATCTGCTCTGCCCAGTCCATAACCTCGTCGTATTTCTCCTGGGTTGGCACCT
>OGSH01000606.1_pt1 | contig 13919 bp, 9 predicted proteins | sample 1573821 | NCBI WGS metagenome assembly OGSH01 (sample SAMN03295845, study PRJEB24534) | human gut metagenome | isolation source: fecal sample 5 from infant 6 | host: Homo sapiens | place: USA: Pittsburgh, PA | collected 2014-07 | reverse complement strand
GTATATTATTACTTATTTTTATAAATTTACTTGAAATTGAAAAAAATTGATAGTATAATTTAGGAAAAAGTGAATATTTAATCGTAAGTGCTAGGGGTGCATTTTTATATGCTGAGAGGATAATATCTAACCCTTAAAACCTGATGTAGTTAGTACTACCGTAGGGAAGCAAAAGCTATTGTTTATTTATATTTATGCTTTAAAAAGGTATAAATGTATCTATATAAGTGTTTATTAAGCTTGCCTTAGGGCAAGCTTTTATTTTTTATAAAAAAATAGGATCCTATATTAATTTAACTGCGCAGTTAAAAAATTAAAATAAGGAGAACTAATATGAATTATACAACTCAAATGGATGCTGCTAAAAAAGGAATAATAACAAAGGAAATGCAAGTAGTTTCAGAAAAAGAAGGAATTAATATTGAAACTTTAATGAATTTAATGGCTGAAGGAAAAATTGTAATACCAGCTAATAAAAATCATAAAAGTATAAGTGCAGAGGGTGTTGGACAAGGGTTAAGAACTAAAATAAATGTTAACCTAGGAATTTCAAAGGATTGTGCCAATATAGAATTAGAGTTAGAAAAAGTTAAAAAGGCAATAGATATGAATGCAGAATCTATAATGGATTTAAGTAATTATGGTAAAACTTATGATTTTAGAAAAAGACTTGTAGAAGTTTCTACGGCTATGATAGGAACTGTACCAATGTATGATGTAGTAGGTTTCTATGATAAAGAGCTTAAAGATATAACTGTTGATGAATTTTTTGAAGTTGTAGAAAAACATGCAAAGGATGGAGTTGACTTTGTTACTATACATGCTGGATTAAATAGAGAAACAATTGAAACTTTTAGAAGAAATAAAAGACTTACTAATATAGTTTCTAGAGGAGGATCTCTTCTTTTTGCATGGATGGAATTAAATAATAGAGAAAATCCTTTCTATGAATATTTTGATAGATTATTAGATATATGTGAAAAGTATGATTTAACTTTAAGTTTAGGGGATGCTTGTAGACCAGGTTCAATAGCTGATGCAACTGATGCTGTACAAATCAAAGAATTAATTACTCTTGGAGAACTAACAAAAAGAGCTTGGGAAAGAAATGTACAAGTAATAATAGAGGGACCAGGTCATATGGCAATGAATGAAATTGAAGCTAATGTTTTATTAGAGAAAAAATTATGCCATGGAGCACCATTTTATGTTTTAGGACCAATAGTAACTGATATTGCACCAGGATATGATCATATAACAAGTGCTATAGGAGGGGCTATGGCAGCTTCTTATGGAGCAGATTTTCTTTGTTATGTAACACCAGCAGAACATTTAAGACTTCCTAATTTAGAGGATGTAAGGGAAGGAATAGTTGCCACAAAGATAGCGGCTCATGCAGCTGACATAGCAAAAGGAATTTCTGGGGCAAGGGACATAGATAATAAAATGAGTGATGCTAGGAAAAGACTAGATTGGGACGAGATGTTTTCTTTAGCTATAGATAGTGAAAAAGCCATTAGATATAGAAAAGAATCTACTCCTGAACATAAAGATAGTTGTACAATGTGTGGAAAAATGTGCTCTATAAGAAATATGAATAAGATTCTAGAAGGAAAGGATATAAATCTTTTAAGAGAAGACTAAAAATATTAGAGATATATTAAAAAATATTATTCGAGACTTTTAATATATCTCTATTTTTATTCTTAAATACGAACTTTAATTAATAAAAACAATATAAATACGTCTAAAATCATCTAAAAAACGAATGTTTAAATAATTTTAAATATTGACAATACGTATTTAAGGTGGTAATGTTTAATTAACGAATGATTAATTTTTAATCATTAATAATGTTCGTGTTTTGAATGGGGGATTAAAATGTCTGGTATTAGAATGGTATTTGTAGAAAAAAAAGCTGGTTTTAATGTAGAAAGTCAGATATTACTTAAGGATTTTAAAGATAATTTAGGGATTGAAGCTTTGGAGGATGTAAGAGTTTTAAATAAATACATATTAGGAGATATGGAAGAAGAACAGTATGTAAGAACTGTAAATACTATTTTGTCAGAAGCTCCAGTAGATAGAGTATATGAGGAAAATTTTGAAATAGGACAAGATGAAATAGCTTTTGGTGTTGAATATTTACCAGGACAGTATGATCAAAGAGCTGATTCAGCTTCAGAGTGTATAATGCTTCTTACTGAGGAGGAAAAAGTTCCTGTTAAATCATCAAAAGTACTTATTTTAAAAGGGAATTTAAATCAGGAAGAGATAAATAAAATAAAATCTTATTACATTAATCCTGTTGATTCAAGGGAAGTTAGTCCACTTTCAAAAGTCTTAGAAGAAAACTTAGAGGAACCTAATGAGGTTGAGATTTTAAATGGCTTTTTAGGTTTAAATGAAGAGGGACTTAAAAATTTCCATAGAGAAAAATCTTTAGCTATGAGTTTAGAAGATTTAAAACTAATAAGAGATTATTTTAAATCAGAGGATAGAAATCCAACAATAACTGAGATTAAGGTTATTGATACTTATTGGTCAGATCATTGTAGACACACAACTTTTGAAACAATAATAAAAGATGTTTATATAGAAGAGGGCAAGTATTCTGAACCTATTAAAAAGGCTTATGAAGATTATAAAAATTCAAGAGCCTATGTTTATGGGGAGAACTTAAATAATAAAGAAGTTAAGTTAATGGATTTAGCCACAATAGCCATGAAGGAGCTAAGAAAAAGAGGAAAACTTGATGATTTAGATGTTTCAGAAGAAATAAATGCTTGTTCTATAAATATAGAAATAGAAACAGATAAGGGAACTGAAGAATATCTTTTAATGTTTAAAAATGAGACACACAATCACCCAACAGAAATAGAGCCTTTTGGAGGAGCAGCCACTTGTTTAGGGGGAGCTATTAGGGATCCCCTTTCAGGAAGAAGTTATGTTTATCAAGCTATGAGGGTTACAGGATCAGCAGATCCAACAGTTGAAATTTGTGAAACTTTAAAGGGCAAATTACCTCAAAGAAAAATAACTTTAGGAGCTGCTCATGGATATAGCTCATATGGAAATCAAATAGGCCTTGCAACTGGACAAGTATCAGAAATTTATCATCCAAATTATGCGGCTAAGAGAATGGAAGTAGGTGCAGTTATAGCTGCCACGCCAAAGGAAAATGTAATAAGACTTGAACCTTCAAAGGGAGATATTGTAATACTTCTTGGAGGAAGAACTGGAAGAGATGGTATTGGTGGGGCTACAGGTTCTTCAAAGGAACACACAGAAGAATCAATAAATCAATGTGGAGCAGAAGTTCAAAAAGGAAATGCTCCAACAGAGAGAAAAATTCAGAGACTTTTTAGAAATAAAGAAGTAGCTCAAATGATAAAAAGATGTAATGACTTTGGAGCTGGTGGAGTATCAGTAGCAATTGGAGAATTATGCAGAGGAATTGATATAGATTTAAATAAAGTTCCTAAAAAATATGAGGGATTAGATGGAACTGAACTTGCCATATCAGAATCTCAAGAAAGAATGGCTGTTGTTATTTCCTCTGAAAATGCAGATAGATTTATAAAACTTTCAGAAGAAGAGAATTTAGAAGCTACAATTGTGGCTGAAGTTACAGATACTGATAGGTTAAGAATGAATTGGAAGGATAAAACTATAGTTGATATAAAGAGAAGTTTCTTAGATACAAATGGGGCAAAACAAGAAATTTCTTTAAAAGTAAAATCACCAAGTGTTTATCCATATGAAGTTAAAAACTTTGACGTTAAAGAGGAATGGCTAAAATCTTTAAGAAATTTAAATGTTTGTAGTCAAAAAGGATTAATTGAGAGATTTGATTCAACTATAGGTGGAGGAACAGTTCTTATGCCTTTAGGAGGGAAGTATCAATTAACACCAGCAGAGGGTATGGCTGCTAAAATTCCTGTCTTAGGAGGAGAAAGTAAAGATGCTTCTTTAATGACATATGGATTTAATCCTTATTTAGGAGTATGGAGTCCATTCCACATGGCATTTTATTCAGTTATTGAATCAGTAACTAAAATAGCTGCTATGGGAGGAGATTATAAAAAAGTTAGATTAACTTTCCAAGAATATTTTGAAAAATTATTAAGAGATGAAGAAAAATGGGGCAAGCCTTTTGCAGCATTACTAGGAGCTTATAAGGCACAAATGGATTTAGGATTACCTGCAATAGGTGGAAAAGATTCAATGTCAGGAAGTTTTGGAGAGTTAAATGTTCCACCAACTTTAGTTTCCTTTGCAGTAGGTCTTGAAAAGGCTTCAAGAATTATTTCACCTGAGTTTAAAAATATAGGATCAACTTTAGTTCTTATGAAAGGTGAGAAATTAGAAGATGGAACTTTAGAAATGGAAGGATTTAAAAATAACTTAGAAAAACTTTATGAGTTAATAGGAGAAGAAAAGGTGGTTTCAGCATACTCTCTTAAGTTTGGTGGGGTATCAGAGGGAATTACTAAGATGTCACTAGGAAATAGAATTGGGGCAATATTAAATAATATTTCTAAAGAAGAACTTTTTGGATTTAATTATGGAAGTTTAATATTAGAGGTTAAAGAAGGGGTTAACCTTGAGGATGAGTTTAAGGGAACTAATTATAAGGTTATAGGAAGCACAATAAAAGATGGGGTTATAAAATGTGAAGAATATGATTTTGAGGTTTCTTTAGAGGAATTAGAAAAAGCTTATGAAGAAAAGCTTGAGTATGTATTTAAATCTAAAACTGAAGATAAAGAAGAGTGCGTTTCAGACTTAATAAATAATGATAAAGACGGGGCTAATATTTTAGATAATGGACAAATGCATATAGAAGAAAAACTTAAATCAAAGATAACAAGGGTAGAAAAACCAAGAGTAGTTATACCAGTATTCCCAGGAACTAACTGTGAGTATGATTGTAGAAGGGCCTTTGAAAAAGAAGGTGCTGAGGTAAGTGAAGTTATAATTAGAAATTTAAATAAGGAAGCCTTAATTGATTCAATAAATATGCTTAAAAAAGAAATTGACAAATCTCAAATAATTATGTTGCCAGGGGGGTTCTCAGCAGGAGATGAGCCAGATGGATCAGCTAAATTTATAGCAACAATATTTAGAAATCCTAAGATAAAAGATTCAGTTATGAAGCTTTTAAATGAGAGAGATGGATTAATACTTGGAATTTGTAATGGCTTCCAAGCCTTAATTAAGTTAGGACTTCTTCCATACGGAAAAATAATTGATATTGAAGAAGATATGGCAACCTTAACTTATAACAATATAAATAGACATATGTCATCCATAGTTAGAACTAAAATTACATCTAAGAAATCTCCTTGGTTTAATGAGGTTTCTCTTGGAGAGGTACACAGTATTCCAATATCACATGGAGAAGGAAGATTTGTTGCACCAGAAGCTTTAATAAAAGAGTTAGTAGAAAATGATCAAATAGCTACTCAGTATGTAGACTTAGAAGGAAATATGGCTATGAATATGCCATATAATCCTAATGGTTCATCTTTAGCAATAGAAGGAATAATAAGTAGAGATGGAAGAATCCTAGGTAAGATGGGTCATTCAGAGAGAATTGGAGACAATCTTTATAAAAACATACCAGGAGAATTTGATCAAAAACTATTTAAATCAGGTGTAGATTATTTTAGAAAATAAGTTTATAAGTTTTAAATTATTTCTTAGATAGAACTAAAGGACTAGCTTAATTAAGAGATTACGGTTTTATATTATATATTATCTCTAACTTTTTAAGAAGATTATAAATTTCTATCTTAAAAATTTCATAAAGCATATATTTCATAATACAGGTATAACCAGTTAAGAAATTAAATTTTCACTTGAGTTTTAAGCTTTATATTCATATGTGATGATATAGCTGTATAGCTTTAAAAAATTAAGTTAGGTCTTTAGGGTTATCTAGAAAATAAGTATTATTAAAACTTTAAAATATAGGGAGGAAATTTTAATGAAGGTAGCAATATTTTTTGGAAGTAAATCAGATATAGATGTTATGAAGGGAGCAGGAAATGCTCTTAAAGAGTTTGGAATTCCTTATAATGCTTATATTTTATCAGCTCATAGGGTTCCAGAAAAACTTATTGAAACTTTAGAAAAAATTGAGAAAGAAGGCTGTGAGGTAATAATAGCTGGAGCAGGATTAGCTGCCCACCTTCCTGGAGTTATAGCTTCTCATACTATACTTCCTGTAATAGGAGTTCCAGTGAGAGCAGCCGTAGAGGGAATGGATGCATTACTATCAATAGTCCAAATGCCAAAATCAATTCCTGTAGCCACTGTTGGTATAAATAATAGTTATAATGCAGGAATGTTAGCAGTCCAAATGCTTTCATTAAAATATCCAGAACTAAGAGAAAAATTAATTCAATTTAGAATCGACATGAAACATAAATTCATAGCAGAAAATGGAGAAGGAGTGGAATTATAATGGTAAATCAACTAGAAATGTTATATGAGGGAAAAGCTAAAAAAATATATGAAACAGATAAAGAGGATATGGTAATTGTTCATTATAAGGATGATGCTACAGCTTTCAATGGAGAAAAAAAGGCTCAAATAGAAAGCAAGGGAGTATTAAATAATGAAATTACTAGTCTTATCTTTGAGATGTTAAATAAAGAAGGAATAAAAACTCACTTTGTAGAGAAGTTAAATGATAGAGATCAATTATGTAAGAAAGTTGAAATAGTTCCTTTAGAAGTAATAGTTAGAAATGTGGCAGCAGGAAGTATGGCTAAGAGATTAGGTCTTGAAGAAGGATATGAATTAAAGACTACAGTTTTTGAATTATCATACAAGGATGATTCTTTAGGAGATCCACTTATAAATGACTATCATGCTGTAGGAATTGGAGCTACAACTTTTGAAGAATTAAATAAAATTTATGAAATAACTGCTAAAGTAAATGAAATTTTAAAAGAAGCTTTCAAAAAACAAAATATCAACTTAATAGATTTTAAATTAGAGTTTGGAAGATATAATGGAGAGATATTATTAGCTGATGAAATTTCACCAGATACTTGTAGATTTTGGGATGCTACAACAGGGGAAAAAATGGACAAAGACAGATTTAGAAGAGATATGGGTAATGTAATCAATGGCTATAGAGAGGTTTTAAATAGACTAAGAAATTAAAACTCATAAATAATTTTTAGATATAGCGAATAAGAACATCTTAATGAACAATTAGTATTTCATCATATATGGAAGAATAATATCGTTAAGAAGCTGAGATGTTTTTTATACTGAATACAATCTCACAAAAGTTCGATTGCATAAGTTCAAGATACCAAATTAAAAATTTGGATTTTCACTTAAGTTTCGAAGCTTTAGATATTATTCTGGAATATATGATAGAAATACTTTGTGAAATTAAGTAGTTCTTTGAGCATATCTAAAAATATTTAAGTATTAATTTCTTAAAAGTAATTAGGTAAGAGGAGTAGAAAATATGGTGAAGCCAAATTTTGATATTATGGATCCACAAAATGATAAATTCAAAGATGAATGCGGAGTTTTTGGAGTTTTCGCAAATAAACCAATAGATGTTGCTTCTATAAACTATTATGGACTTTATGCTCTTCAACATAGAGGACAAGAAAGTGCTGGCATTGCAGTGGCAAATGGAGAAGATATAAAAGTTCATAAGGGGTTAGGTGTTTTAACAGAAGCCTTTGAAGCTGAAGATTTAAAGAAACTTAGAGAATTTAATGGTTATATATCAATAGGACATGTTAGATATTCTACAGCAGGAGCTAAAACTGTTGAAAATGCACAACCTTTAGTTAGTAATACTAAACTTGGTCCTATATCTACTGCTCATAATGGTAATTTAGTTAATGCAGATGTAATAAGAAGTCTTTTAGAGGATGGAGGACAAGTTTTCCATACTAGTGTTGATTCTGAAGTAATTACAAGCTTAGTTGCTAGAGGAGCTAAAAAAGGGATTGAGAGGGCTGTAATTGATGCTATATCAGCGGTTAAAGGTTCTTTCGCTATGGTAATAATGACTAAGGATAAGCTAATAGGTATAAGAGATCCGCATGGAATTAGACCTTTATGCTTAGGAAAATTTGAAGAAGGATATATGTTAACTTCAGAAAGTTGTGCTTTAGACACAATTGGAGCAGAGTTTGTGAGAGATATAAAACCAGGAGAAATAGTGGTTATAGATAATGATGGGATTAAAAGTTATAGATATTCAGAAAATACTGTTTGCCAAACCTGTGCCTTTGAATATATATACTTTGCAAGACCAGATTCAGTAATTGATGGTTTAGATGTTCAAACTACAAGGGTTAAGCAAGGAGAAATATTATTTAAAGAATATCCAATAGATGCTGATATTGTGGTAGCTGTACCAGATTCAGGAATACCAGCTGCTATGGGATATGCTAAGGCTTCAGGAATTCCTTATGAGGTTGGATTTGTGAAAAATAGATATATAGGAAGAACATTTATATCACCATCACAAGAAATTAGGGAGAGAGCTGTAGCTGTAAAGCTTAATCCTTTAAAAGTTAATGTAAATGGAAAGAGAGTTATTTTAATAGATGATTCTATTGTTAGAGGAACAACTTCTAAACATTTAATTGAATCTTTAAGAAGAGCTGGTGCTAAGGAAGTTCATTTTCTAGTTGCATCACCAATGGTTAAATATCCATGTTATTTTGGCATTGATACACCATACAGAAGTCAATTAATTGGAGCAAGTAGAAGTGTAGAAGAAATTAGAGAAATGATAGGTTGTGATTCTCTAGGATATTTAAGTTTAGAAGGAATGTACGAAAGTTTTGAAGGTAGAAGAAATTTTTGTGTAGGATGCTTTAGTGGGGTTTATCCAGTTGCAGCGCCTATGGAAGCTTTAGAGGATAATCTTGAAAGGGTGGAGAATTAAATGCTAACTTACAAAGAAGCAGGAGTAAATATTGAAGAAGGATATAGATCAGTAAAATTAATAAAAGAATATGCAAAAAAAACAATGAGTGAATATGTATTAAACGGATTAGGATCTTTTGCTGGCATGGTTGAACTTCCAGAGGGATATAAAAAACCAGTTTTAGTTTCTGGAACAGATGGAGTGGGAACAAAACTTGATATTGCTTGTAAGAAAAGAAAGTTTGATACTGTTGGAATTGACTGTGTTGCAATGTGTGTTAATGATATTTTATGTCATGGAGCTAAACCATTATTCTTCTTAGATTATATAGCTTGTGGAAAACTTGAAGCTGAGGTTTCTTCTGATTTAGTAAAGGGAGTGGCTGAAGGGTGTATTAAGTCTCAGTGCTCTTTAATTGGAGGAGAAACTGCTGAAATGCCAGGTATGTATAAAGAAGGAGATTATGATATTGCTGGTTTTGCAGTAGGAATAGTAGACAAGGATAAAATAATAAATGGTAAAGATATAAAGAGTGGTGACAAGCTTATAGGAATTGCTTCTTCAGGAGTTCATTCAAATGGATATTCTCTTATAAGAAAGGTGTTTAAAAACTTAGATGAAGATTTTAATGGAAAAGCTATTTGGGAAGAATTATTAACTCCTACAAAGATTTATGTTAAACCTGTATTGAGTCTTTTAGAAAAATTTAATATTAAGGGTATGGCTCATGTAACTGGTGGAGGATTTTATGAAAATCTTCCAAGAATGTTAAGCGAAGAAGGACTTAGTATAGTAATAAATAAAAATAGCTATGAGATTCCAGAAATATTTAAAAAGCTTATGGAACTTGGAGTTAAAGAAGAGGAAATGTATAACACTTTCAACATGGGTATAGGGTTTGTTTTATGTGTTGAGGAAGATGAGGTTGAAGAAGTTTTAAAAGAACTTTCAAAGCAAGGAGAAAAAGCTTTTGAGATTGGGTATATAAATGCTGGAGGTGAAGGAGTTTGTATAAAATAGCTGTATTAGCTTCTGGCAGTGGATCTAACCTTCAATCAATTTTAGATAATATAGATAATGGGAATATAAATGGAGAAGTTTCCTTGGTTATTGGAAGTAAGGAGGGTATTTTTGCCTTAGAAAGAGCTGAAAAACAGGGTATAAAAACATCAGTTGTTTCTAAAAAAGAGTTTGGAGATAAAACTTCAGATGAAATATTAAGACTTGCTAAGGAAAATAATATTGATTTAATTGTACTAGCAGGCTATCTTTCAATATTAAAAGGAAAGCTTTTAGAAGAGTATGGAAATAGGATAATTAATATCCATCCATCTCTTATTCCTTCTTTCTGTGGAAATAAAATGTATGGAATAAATGTACATAAGGCGGCTATAGAAAAGGGAGTTAAATTTTCTGGGTGTACAGTTCACTTTGTTAATGATGAGGTTGATGGAGGAGCTATTATTGCACAAGAAATAGTTCAGGTTAATTTTGAAGATACTCCAGAAAGTCTTCAAAAAAAGGTTTTAGAGAAGGAGCATATATTGCTACCTAGAATTGTTAAGTACTTATGCGAAGAAAAAATAGAAATTCATAATGGAAAAGTGAAAATATTAAACTAGGGAGGTCTTTTAATGAAAAAGAGAGCTTTAATAAGTGTTTTTGATAAAGATGGAGTTTTAGAACTTGCAAAATTTTTAAGAGATAGAGATGTAGAAATAATATCAAGTGGTGGAACTTATAAATATTTAAAAGAAAATAACATAGAGGTTAAAGAGATAAGTGAAATAACTGACTTCCCAGAAATGTTAGATGGAAGAGTAAAAACTCTACATCCTTTAGTTCATGCTGGAATATTAGCAATAAGAGATAATAATGAGCATATGAAAACTTTAGAAGAGAGAGGAATAAATACTATAGATTATGTAGTTGTAAATTTATATCCTTTCTTTGAAAAAGTTAGAGAGGATTTAAGCTTTGAAGAAAAGGTTGAGTTTATTGATATAGGTGGACCAACAATGTTAAGAGCGGCAGCTAAGAATTTTAAAGATGTAGTAGTTCTTTCAGATAAAAAAGATTATGAAAAAGTAATGAATGAAATTAAAGAAAATAATTGTGTTTCATTTAAATTAAGAAAAACTCTTGCAGGAAAAGTATTTAACTTAATGAGTGCTTATGATGCTGCAATTTCTAACTTCTTATTAGAGGAAGAAGAGGAATATCCAGAATATCTATCAGTTTCATATAAGAAAATTCAAGATCTTAGATATGGAGAAAATCCACATCAAGGAGCTGCTTATTATAGTTCAACAGAATTTGATGGAGCTATGAATAGCTTTGAAATTTTAAATGGAAAAGCTTTATCTTACAATAATATAAAGGATTTAGATATAGCATGGAAGGTTGCTTGTGAATTTGAAGAAACAGCTTGCTGTGCATTAAAACATAATACACCTTGTGGGGTAGCTGTAGGAGAAAATTCTAAAGAGGTTTATTTAAAGGCTTATGATGCTGATCCAGTTTCAATATTTGGTGGAATAGTTGCTATAAATAGAAAGATAGATAAGGCTACAGCAGAAGAAATGGTTAAAATTTTCTTAGAGGTGGTAGCAGCACCAGATTTTGATGAAGATGCTTTAGAAGTATTAAGAAGTAAAAAGAATTTAAGAGTTATAAAATGTAAGAATACTCCTCAGGCTAAAAATTATATGGTAACAGTAGATGGTGGAATATTAATTCAAGGAGAAGATAATAAACTAGCTAATGAGTATAAAGTAGTAACTAAAAAAGAGCCAACAGAAATGGAATTAAGAGATATGATCTTTGGAATGAAGGTTGTGAAATATGTAAAATCTAATGCTATAGTAGTTGTAAAAGATGGAGTTGCCACTGGTATTGGTGGAGGACAAGTTAATAGAATTTGGGCTACTAAAGAAGCTTTAGAAAGAGGAAAAGGTGGAGCCGTTTTAGCATCAGATGCTTTCTTCCCATTTAGAGACTGTGTTGACGAAGCGGCTAAAAATGGAATAAAAGCAATAATTCAACCAGGTGGATCTATTAGAGATGAGGAGTCTATAGAGGCTTGTAATGAACATGGAATAAGCATGGTATTTACAGGAATTAGACATTTTAAACATTAGAAATAAATAGATTTTAGGAGGTGAATTAGGTCATATAGTTAATTTGAATTTTAAATAGTTAATTATATAAGTTAAAAACTATTTAAACTAAGTTTAATTTATATGACCTTTTATATATGAAGATACTTTTAGTTGGATCTGGTGGAAGAGAGCATGCTTTAGCATGGAAATTAGGAAAAAGTTCTAAAGTAGAAAAAATTTATGTGGCTCCAGGAAATGGAGGAACAGCTAATGAAAATAAATGTGAAAATATAGAGCTTACTAAGATTTGTGATTTATTAAATTTTGCTAAAAATAATAATATTGATTTAACTATTGTAGGACCAGAAGAGCCACTTATTAATGGTATAGTTGATGCTTTTAAAGGGGAAGGATTAAAAATATTTGGGCCTGATAAAGCTGGAGCTATGCTTGAAGGTAGTAAAAGTTTTTCTAAGGATTTTATGAAAAAGTATGGTGTTAAGACAGCTGATTACGAAGTTTTCTATGATTATGAAGAAGCTAAAATTTATTTAGAAAATTGCAAATATCCAAGGGTCATAAAGGCTGATGGATTGGCTGCTGGTAAAGGTGTTGTAATATGTGAAAATAAAAATCAAGCAATAGAAACACTAGATTTATTTATGATAGATGATGTATTTAATGGAGCAGGAAAGAAAATAGTAGTAGAAGAATTTTTGCAAGGGATTGAGGCATCAATACTTTCAGTTACAGATGGAAAAGTAATATTACCATTTTTATCTGCTAAGGATCACAAACAAATATTTGATGGAAATAAGGGTAAGAATACAGGAGGAATGGGAGTTATTTCTCCTAATAAATATGTTACTGAAGAGGTTTTAGCTGATTTTTATGAAAATATATTAGAGAAAACTTTAATAGGTATAAGAGAAGAAGGTTTTGACTTTAAAGGAGTTATTTTCTTTGGAATAATGATAACAGAAGAAGGGGCTAAACTTTTAGAATATAATGTTAGGATGGGAGATCCAGAAACACAAAGTGTTTTATCTTTAATGGAAAGTGATTTAGTAGACATAATACTAAATGCACTAGATGAAAAATTAAATGAAACAACTATTAAATGGAATGAAGGATATTGCGTTAATGTTGTTTTATCATCAAAGGGATATCCAGAGGCTTATGAAAAAGGTTATGAAATAAGTATAGATGAAAGTCTTAAGGGAGAATACTTTATAGCTGGAGCAAAAAAAGAAGGAGATACCTTAGTAACCAGTGGAGGAAGAGTACTTTCTGTAGTAGGTAAAGGAAAAACTTTAGAAGAAGCTAAAGAAAATGCATATAAAAATATAGAAAAAGTTAATTTTGAGGGAATGTATTTTAGAAAAGACATAGGTACTGCTAAATAGCCCTTAGAAATTAGCAAATTTGAATATATTTATAATCATAAGTTATATATTTAGTATTTAATATTTTTAGATAGAATTTAAACAATACAGTTTAATTTATAACTATAATTACAATAAAAATTAAGTATTTATAATATAAACTATCTAAAGTTTAGATGGTTCAATATTTTTTTAATAAGTATAAAGGAGCTTTAGACAGAGTTACTTTAAAATGTGTTTAGAAGGTTTAATATTTCCTTAATAAGAAAAAGTATTTGATAGAAACTAAAAGGCTTTATTAGAAAAAAATATTAGATATAGGTAAACAATCTAACAGCAGTGAAATTAGTTTGTTTTATCTATATCTAATAAAAATACTCTAATAGAGCTTTTGTGTTTGGACTTTTTTAGTTTTGTCAAAAATAAAAAAACTCTTAAACTAAGTTTAAGAGTTTTGGTGCCGAAGACCGGAATCGAACCGGTACGGTGTGTTAGCACCGCAGGATTTTA
>OGSH01000565.1_pt1 | contig 15663 bp, 17 predicted proteins | sample 1573821 | NCBI WGS metagenome assembly OGSH01 (sample SAMN03295845, study PRJEB24534) | human gut metagenome | isolation source: fecal sample 5 from infant 6 | host: Homo sapiens | place: USA: Pittsburgh, PA | collected 2014-07 | reverse complement strand
AAATCTCTTTTCTGGTCTGACGGCGCTTACTGCTGAATTCACTGTCGGCGAAGGTGAGTTGATGACTCATGATGAACCCTGTTCCATGGCTCCAGATGACAAACATGATCTCATATCAGGGACTTGTTCGCACCTTCCCTAATTTATAACCTGAAAAATATCGGTGCCGATAACACATCTTCTTAGGATTACAGAATGGAACACAAAAGCCAAGACTGGCATCGTGCAGATATTAAAAGTGCACTGGAAAAAAGAGGTATTACGCTCAGAGAGCTTTCGCGTTCAGCGGGGTTATCTCCCGACTCTTTACGCAATGTATTTACCCGCAGTTGGCCTCGGGCGGAGCTGATCATCGCGCAGGCGCTTGAAACTACGCCGGACGTAATTTGGCCATCACGCTATCTCTCTAAATCAGAGAAACAACCCCCCCCCCAAAAAAATAACCATCAATTATAAATAAATTAATAAAAATTCATTCAACCAATTAATTTATATTAAAGGCTAATGTATTAAAGATATTAATAGCATTATCGGTCATTTTTATCAGTTTGAATCCTGTTAAAGAAATACACGTTGTTATTACATAATCAATTAACAGGAACATCGATGAGCTGGAATAAAACAACAGCAGTTAATCACGCTAAATCACACGCGGGGTCACATTCTCAAGGACGCTGTGCGGAATTTACCCGCAAAGCCATTCAGTCAGGAGGTATCTCCCTTGGGAATACCTACCATGCTAAAGATTATGGACCACTGTTAAAAAACGCAGGATTCAGTCCCATCGGCACATTTGAACAACCCCGAGCAGGAGATGTCGTCGTCATTCAACCTTATGAGGGAGGAAACCCAAGCGGACATATGGCGATATTTGACGGTCAGGCGTGGTACTCCGATTTTAGACAACGTGACATGTGGGCCGGACCGGGCTATCGGGCGGCAAAACCGTCATTTACTATTTACAGGAAACCATAATGAAATCGCTCTCGCTGGTTGCTCTGGTTTTGTTACTTTGCGGCTGCTCTGCGGCGCGCCACGACAGCTCCCGGGATGTAAAACTATTCTATCTCGCATGGATGTCCGCTTACACACAAGAGCGGGATACATCCGCACTCATGCAACGCTATGTGGCGAAAGACGTTATCAATCGTCTGGCTCTGATTGACAGCCTTTACGAGCAGGAAATACTGAATTCGGACTACTTTATGTACGTACAGGATTACGATCCGGAGTGGATCCCGCTGTTACGGGTTAAACCCGCTCAGCCGTTTCTCGGTGGCGAAACGGTGGAAGTACAATTAGGCGGGCCGAGGGGAGAAGCCCCCATACAGCTGGAGGTGTATACGCGTTGGGAAGAAGGACGCTGGAAAATTTACCGAGTGCGGGATCTGGGTAATCAATTTGAACAGCCAATTTACAGCGCCAGCGATATCGCACACGCCAAAGAATGGTCTCTGGAAATCGCACCGGAGTACGAAAAGTTGAATAAATAAAAAAGGGAGCCATCAGGCTCCCCCTCTTGCATAATCTTTCAGTCTTACGCTTACAACTTACGCATAACCAGCGTAGCGTTGGTGCCGCCAAAACCGAAGCTGTTAGACATAACAGTCGTCAGCGCCTGCTCGGTCGGTTTGGTCACGATGTTCAGACCTGCCGCCTGCTCGTCCAGCTCTTCAATGTTGATGCTTGGTGCGATAAAACCGTGTTCCAGCATCAGCAGAGAGTAGATAGCTTCCTGAACGCCAGCCGCACCCAGTGAGTGACCGGTCATGGCTTTGGTTGCGGAGATTGCCGGGCTGTTGTCGCCAAACACTTCACGAATCGCACCCAGCTCTTTCACGTCGCCTACCGGAGTAGAGGTACCGTGGGAGTTCAGGTAGTCGATCGGCGTGTCTACGCCGTGCATCGCCATCTGCATGCAACGTACTGCGCCTTCGCCAGACGGAGCAACCATGTCTGCACCATCGGACGTTGCGCCGTAACCGACGATTTCCGCATAGATGTGCGCGCCACGTGCCAGAGCGTGTTCCAGCTCTTCGACCACGACCATACCGCCGCCGCCAGCAATAACGAAACCGTCACGGTGTGCGTCATAGGTACGGGAAGCTTTGGATGGATCGTCGTTATATTTGGTAGACAGCGCGCCCATGGCGTCGAATTCACACGCCATTTCCCAGCACAGCTCTTCGCCGCCGCCAGCGAAAACGATGTCTTGTTTGCCCAGCTGAATTTGTTCTACTGCGTTGCCGATACAGTGCGCAGATGTCGCACAGGCAGAGCTGATAGAGTAGTTTACGCCGTGGATTTTGAACGGCGTTGCGAGGCAGGCAGAAACGCCGGACGCCATCGCTTTGGTGACTACATACGGGCCAACCGCTTTCAGGCCACGCGGGCTACGCATTGCGTCAGCACCGAACACCTGAAAACGCGGGGAGCCGCCGCCGGAACCTGCAATCAGGCCAACGCGCGGGTTGTTCTGGTAATCTTCTGCTGCAAGGCCGGCATCAGCCACTGCCTGTTCCATAGAAAGGAATGCATAGATGGATGCGTCGCTCATGAAGCGCACTACTTTGCGGTCAATGAGGCCAGTGGTATCCAGTTTTACGTTGCCCCATACGTGGCTACGCATGCCGGAGTCCTTCAGCTCCTGAGAGAAAGTGATCCCTGAACGTCCTTCACGCAGAGATGCCAGGACTTCCTGCTGGTTATTACCGATGCTGGAAACGATGCCCAAGCCAGTAATCACTGCACGTTTCATTCAATACCTCTGTAAGTCGCACTATTTTAAAGTTTCGAGTGGCACAATAGCGTACACTTGTACGCCGAACAAGTCCGATCAGCCATTTAATGTGGAAATTTGCGCAGCCAGGCACTCATCGCTAAGATCGGGGCACAGCCTGCCAGACGAGTAACTTACGTGAAACAATACGCTATACAACCTGCCAACCTTGAATTCAACGCTGAGGGTACACCTGTTTCCCGAGATTTTGACGATGTCTATTTTTCTAATGATAACGGGCTGGAAGAGACACGTTACGTCTTTCTCGGCGGGAATCATCTCGCCCAGCGATTCCCTGCGCATTCACGTCCCCTCTTCGTGGTGGCAGAAAGCGGGTTTGGCACCGGACTTAACTTCCTGACACTCTGGCAGGCATTTGCCGAATTCCGCGATACCTACCCTGACGCTACCCTGGAAAGATTACATTTCATCAGTTTTGAAAAATTTCCGCTGACGCGTGAAGATCTGACCTTAGCCCATCAGCACTGGCCAGAACTTGCCCCGTGGGCCACGGCGCTACAAGAGCAATGGCCGCTGCCGCTGGCGGGATGCCATCGCCTGCTCCTTGATGAAGGACGCGTCACGCTGGATCTGTGGTTTGGCGATATTAACGAACTGACCAGCAAGCTCGATGACTCCCTGAATCAAAAAGTGGATGCCTGGTTTCTGGACGGTTTCGCGCCGGCAAAAAATCCGGATATGTGGACGCCAACGCTGTTTAACGCAATGGCCCGTCTGGCTCGCCCCGGCGGCACGCTGGCGACCTTCACATCAGCAGGCTTTGTGCGTCGGGGATTGCAGGAAGCCGGATTTACGATGCAAAAATGCAAAGGCTTTGGTCGCAAACGAGAAATGCTTTGTGGCGTAATGGATAAGACGCTGGCGCTCCCCTCCTCGGCACCCTGGTTTGCACGTACCGGAACAGATAAACGCGAAGCCGCCATTATTGGCGGGGGGATTGCCAGCGCATTGCTGTCGTTGGCGTTACTACGCCGCGGCTGGCAGGTCACGCTCTATTGCGCCGACGACAACCCAGCCGGGGGTGCATCCGGCAATCGCCAGGGCGCTCTTTATCCGCTACTGAGCAAGCATGACGCGGCCATTAATCTCTTTTTCCCCACCGCGTTTACTTTCGCCCGCCGGCTGTATGACGCCCTCCCCGTTGAGTTCGCGCATGACTGGTGCGGCGTGACGCAACTGGCGTGGGATGAGAAAAGCCAGCAAAAAATCGACCAAATGTTGTCCCTTGAATTGCCCGATGCGCTCGCCGTTGGGGTTGACGCAGAGCAGGTTTTACAAACGACCGGCGTAAAAACCGGATGTGGCGGGATTCAGTACCCCGCCGGAGGATGGCTGTGCCCGGCACAGTTAACCGCCGCCGTATTCAACTATGCCGCAACGCTGGGATTACGCACCCGGTATCAACATACGCTGGCCTCACTGTCTCGACAGACAGAAAACTGGAAATTGGCGTTTGCCAGTGGAGCAACCGCCACTCACGCTGCGGTAGTTCTGGCTAACGGGCATCGCATTAACAGCGTTGAACAGACGCAGTCGCTACCGGTGTACTCCGTAGGCGGTCAGGTGAGTCACATTCCTACTACGCCTTCGCTTTCAGCGCTGCGTCAGGTGCTGTGCTATGACGGCTACCTCACGCCGCACAACCCGCAAAACCAGCAGCACTGCATTGGCGCCAGCTATCATCGCGGAAGTGAAGAAACGGTGTATCGTGCTGACGATCAGCAGCAAAACCGTCAGCGCTTAATAGATTGTTTCCCGAATGCCGTGTGGGCAAAAGAAGTAGACGTTAGTGGCAATGCCGCCCGTTGTGGAGTGCGCTGCGCCACGCGCGATCACATGCCAATGGTCGGCAACGTCGCGGATTATGACGCCACGCTCAGCCAGTATGCCACTCTTGCCGAAGACAGAGAGCACGCCGTAAACGCCCCGGTTTATTCCGATTTATTTATGTTGGGTGCGCTGGGCTCGCGCGGGCTGTGTACTGCCCCGCTGTGTGCAGAAATTCTGGCATCGCAAATGAGCGATGAACCTATCCCTATGGATGCCAGCACGCTGGCTGCGCTGAATCCGAATCGTCTGTGGGTAAGGAAGTTATTGAAGGGTAAAGCGGTGAAATAAGATACCATCTCATCATTGCCTGATGGCGCTACGCTTATCAGGCCAACAATCCCCGTCCACGTAGGCCGGATAAGACGCCTTCGCGTCGCCATCCGGCACAATCCACTGCAATTATTATTGCGTTGCCTTTTGAAATAAAGTGTCCCACATCTCTTTCACTAACGCCTGGTCACGCGGCGAGAGTTCGCCTGCGCTGATGGCTTTTTCCAGGCTGCTGGTCACATTGGCGTACAATGCCTCAGCGGAATGGTCCTCGCCAGCATCCAACTCAGCCACAGCCAGCGTCAGGTGCCCACGCAAATAGCCACTGGCAAACAACTCATCATCGCTGGCGTGCTCTACCATATCGTCGATTAATGCCAGAATGCGTGATTCAAACTCCGCGATCATCTTCTTTCCTCATTGTAAACGTGGCAGCGGCTTCAGTTGAGCGCTTCGGGCCACGGGAATTGTTCCGCCGTAAGTTCAGGCGTGTGATAATAATTCTGTAACGCGTTAATAAAACGCGCTGGACGTTCAGGGATCCCCTTTTCCAGGTACTCCATTACCTGAGCATGAACACGGCGCTGGAATACCACGCGGTCCGGTTCAAAGTCCCCTTCGAGGTTGTCGCAACTGACGTTAAACGGGTACCCCGCCGCCATGCAAAACAACCAGTCAAACGCCTGCGGCTTCACTTCCACATCTTCAAACTGGCATTGTGTCTTCGCGTCGCGTCCGTCCGGGCAGTACCAGTAACCAAAATCGACCAGCTCACGACGGGCTTTACCGGCGATGCACCAGTGTGAAATTTCGTGTAACGCACTGGCGTAATAACCATGCGCAAAAACGATACGGTGATACGGTAATTCCGTATCCGCAGGAAGATAGATCGGTTCGTCGTCGCCTTTAATCAGACGGGTATTAAATTCATCGGCAAAGCAGCCGTTAAAAATCTCAATTAACTGTTCGTAGTGATGCGTATTATTCATTAGTTCATCCCCAGCCAGTGGAGAATCTCCTGTCCATGATTATCATAAAGTAGCTTGGCGCTCATCACGGCGGAGACAATAACGATCATTGGCCGAATGAGTTTTTGTCCTTTGCTGAGCACCAGTCGAGAGCCCATCCGTGCGCCAATAAACTGGCCAATGAGCATCACAAAACCTGTCGCCCAAATCACTTTGCCGCCGAGGGCAAACAACAACAACCCACCGATATTCGATGTGGCATTTAATACTTTGGCGTGGGCCGTCGATTTCGCCAGGTTGTATCCGCACAGCATGACAAAGGCCAGCGCGTAGAACGACCCTGCCGCCGGACCAAAAAAGCCATCGTAAAAACCGACGCAGCCTCCCGCCACCAGCGCGAAAGGTAAACCGTGCAATCGACGCTGTCGGTCCTCTTCCCCCACTTTCGGCATCAACAGAAAGTAAAGGCCAATACATATAACCAGAACCGGCAGGATCTGGCGCAGAACATCTGACTGCACGTGCTGAACCAATAGCGCCCCGCTCATTGATCCGACAAACGTCATGAAGATATTGAGCTTCTGATCCGCCAGATTAACCACGCCACGACGAATAAAATAGAGGGAGGAAGAGATAGATCCCCCGCAGGCCTGCAACTTATTGGTCGCCAGCGCTTGCGCAGGTGGCATCCCGGCCGCCATCAATGCCGGGATGGTGAGTAGACCACCGCCTCCGGCCAGAGAATCAATAAAACCTGCCAGCATCGCCACAAAAAACAGCACACCTAGCAGCAGTGGCGACACCATAAACAGAGAGGCAAAATGATCCATTAGAGTACATGCTCGTCCAGTAGCGCCTGGCAGGAAGGCGGCAACGGCGGCGGTGTCTTCTTCTCAGGCTTGGTGGTTCCAGGTTTTGGAGGTTCGAACCAGCTTTGCAGCTCCGCGCCACAGCCGTCACCCGGTGGCGGTAACGGTTGATCTTCGCACTCAAGGCTGTCGGCAGGGCAACGTAAACGCACGTGCATATGCGCACGATGCTGGAACCATGGCCGCACTTTACGCAACCAGTCCCTGTCGGTCCCTGCATCCAGACAAAGTTGTTGCTTAATCGCCGGATTCACGAAAATACGCGTTACTTCATTATCTTTTGCAGCCAGCCTTACCAGGCTAAAAATCTCCGGTTTCCACAGTGATGGCACAACTCGTTTGCCGTCCTGTGAGACCAGATCTAACGCCTGCGGCCGCAGCAGTTGCGACTGGGTCCAGCGCGTTTTCGGCAGTTGCAGGAAAATATCAACATCCAGTCCCGTCTGGTGGCTGGCGTGACCGCCATTGAATCGCCCACCGGCCGGCATACCCATATCGCCGATTAACACCGTGCCCAGCCCCTGACTATTAGCCTGATTACTCAGACGCTGGATAAACCTCACCAGATCCGGATGGCCAAAGTAACGACGCTGATCGGTGCGCATCACCTGATAATGTTCTGACTGTACAGGCAGCGTATCTGCGCCAACAATACAGCCATTGGAAAACGCGCCGATAGACTGCGCGCTGCCCGCAACCGGATGGGTAATTTTCTGCCAGGGCGTCGCCGCCAGACAGGCGGTACTGGCAAACAGAGCCAGCGCCGCAAGTGCCGTTTTTTTCATCTCTTACCAGCGTGGAATATCGGTCTTCACGTCCGCATTTTGCGCCCGCTGACGCAGCAGGTGATCCATCAATACGATCGCCAGCATCGCCTCGGCGATCGGTACGGCGCGGATCCCAACGCACGGATCGTGACGACCTTTAGTGATCATTTCGACTTCTTCACCAAAGCGGTTAATGGTGCGCCCTGGAACGGTAATACTGGACGTCGGTTTCAGCGCCATATGAGCAATGATTTGTTGCCCGCTGCTGATCCCACCCAGAATGCCGCCCGCATGGTTACTCTGGAAACCTTCTTTGGTGATTTCATCTCGGTTCTGGCTGCCACGCAGCGCAACAACGTCAAATCCGTCGCCAATCTCAACGCCCTTAACGGCGTTAATGCTCATCAGCGCATGGGCGATGTCGGCATCCAGGCGGTCGAATACAGGTTCGCCAAGACCCGCAGGCACACCGCTTGCAACAACGGTCACCTTCGCCCCGATGGAGTCGCCCTCTTTCTTCAGCCCGCGCATCAGTTCGTCCAGAGCTTCGAGTTTATCCGGGTCCGGGCAAAAGAACGGGTTAAGTTCCACCTGGGACCAGTCTTTTATCTCCAGCGGAATATCCCCCATCTGCGTCAGGCAACCGCGAATCTCAACGCCGAACTTTTCCGCCAGATATTTTTTGGCAATCGCTCCGGCCGCCACGCGCATCGCTGTTTCACGTGCGGACGAACGTCCGCCACCACGGTAGTCGCGCAGGCCATATTTCTGCTCATAGGTATAGTCGGCGTGTCCTGGACGAAAAACGTCCTTAATCGCGCCGTAATCCTGTGAACGCTGATCGGTATTTTCGATCAGCAGGCCAATGCTGGTGCCAGTGGTAACGCCCTCGAACACCCCGGAGAGGATTTTCACCTGATCCGGCTCACGACGCTGCGTAGTGTAGCGCGATGTGCCAGGACGCCGTCTGTCGAGATCGTGCTGCAGGTCAGCTTCTGTCAGAGAAATGCCCGGCGGAACACCATCGACAATACAACCGAGCGCCAGCCCGTGTGATTCGCCGAAAGTGGTTACGCGAAAGAGTTGCCCAATTGTGTTTCCTGCCATCACGGCTCCGTTATGAGTGTTGTGTATTTGCGCGTGTAATTAGTCTTTATAAATGCTGAAGTGCTCACGAGCAGCAACTAACTGCTCTTTGGTCAGCATGAATACGCCGTCACCGCCGTTGTCGAACTCCAGCCAGGTGAACGGTACATCCGGATATTGCTCTATCAGATGTACCATGCTGTTTCCGACTTCACAAATCAGAATACCGTTATCTGACAGGTAGTCTGGGGCGTTCCCCAGAATGCGGCGGGTAAGTTTCAGCCCATCACTGCCGGACGCCAGACCCAGCTCAGGTTCGTGACGATATTCGTTTGGCAGATCGGACATATCTTCCGCATCGACATACGGCGGGTTGGTCACAATCAGGTCATACTGGACTTTCAGCAGATCGCGGAACAGATCGGAACGGATCGGCGTGACGTGATGGATCAGGCCGTGTTCTTCAATATTGTGTTCGGTCACCGCCAGCGCGTCAGTGGAGATATCCACCGCATCAACTTCGGCTTCCGGGAAGGCATACGCGCAGGCAATGGCAATACAACCGCTGCCGGTACACATATCGAGGATATGCTGCGGCTGCTCATTAATAAGGCCCGCAAAGCGGTTATTAATAAGCTCGCCAATCGGTGAACGCGGAACCAGCACGCGTTCATCAACATAAAACTCATGCCCGCAGAACCAGGCTTTGTTGGTCAGATAAGCAACCGGAATGCGCTCGTTGACGCGGCGAATCACGCGTTCAACAATACGATGACGCTCGCTGGAGGTCAGACGCGCTGTACGCATGTCTTCCGGAATATCCAACGGCAAATAAAGTGACGGCAGCACCAGTTGTACGGCCTCGTCCCATGGGTTATCCGTGCCATGGCCATACCAGATGTTCGCCGCGCTAAAACGGCTGACCGCCCAACGCAACATGTCCTGAATGGTATGCAGTTCACTCACTGCTTCATCGACGAAAATTTTATCCACGTATTCCTCCAGGGCATGCTCGTATTAATTTCGGCGGCTAGTTTGCCACGAAGACGGCGATAAATCAGCATTCACACAGGGCCTGAGCGCGAAAATTGCGTTTTAAGCGATCGGATGCCCGCCGAGTCGGGTTAAACTAATGGAAAATAAAAGTTGAGACTCTCGAATGAAAAAGAAAACATCGCTCAGCGAGGAGGATCAGACGCTGTTTCGCCAGCTGATGACCGGCACGCGTAAAATTAAACAGGACACCATTGTTCACCGACCTCCACGTAAAAAAATTGCCGAGGTTCCGGTTAAAAGACTGCTACAGGAGCAAGCTGATGCCAGCCACTATTTCTCGGATGAGTTTCAGCCGCTGCTGAATACGGACGGTCCGGTAAGATACCTGCGTGCCGACGTCAGCCATTTCGAACTGAAGAAAATGCGCCGTGGCGATTACTCTCCGGAGCTGTTTCTCGATCTGCATGGGCTGACCCAGCAGCAGGCCAAACAAGAGTTAGGCGCGCTGATTGCCGCCTGTCGTCGTGAGCATGTATTTTGCGCCTGCGTGATGCATGGCCACGGAAAACATATTCTGAAACAGCAAACGCCGCTTTGGCTGGCCCAGCATCCGCACGTGATGGCTTTTCATCAGGCACCGAAAGAGTACGGTGGCGACGCCGCGCTGCTGGTGCTAATTGAAGTAGAAGAGTGGCTACCGCCCGAACTTCCGTGATGCAGAAAAACAGAAAGAGCCGCGTTTGCGGCTCTTTGCATTTTCGGATGACGGCTGCGCCTTATCCGATACCAACCTTTTTAAATCGCTTTTGCCATTTTCAGGTTACACGGGCTCATCTGCCAGTTAAAAGTACCCTTCCCGCTCTCATCAAGCGTTACGCTGGCAATCGCTGATGTGGTAAACATCGGCGGTGTTTCACCTGGGCAAAGCTCAGACACCAGATACCCCACTAAAGGCAAGTGAGAGATAACCAGTGCCGTGGCGATACCTTCATTGGCCAGAGCCTGTAAATAGGCACTGACCAGACCGACATCGCCGCAAGGAGTCAACTCCGGCAAAACATCCACACCGGTTGGCAGGTTCATACATTCCCCCACCACATCCAGCGTTTGTTCGGCTCGTAGGAACGGGCTCACCAGAACACGTTCGATATCCACTTTTTGACCTTTCAGCCAGTTCGCCATCAGGCGAGATTCGTCACAACCACAGGAGGTTAAGGGACGAACCGAATCACTGGCGGCATCGAGGGCCGCGTCGCCGTGACGCATGATAAAAACTTGCATATTGCACCGCTTTTGTTAACCAGAATCACCAATACCTTTATTCACAGCCCCTATTGGCTGTGATAACGATATGGTGGCCGGCATTGTGCCTTATCCATTCACCGAATGAAACGCTGTTTTTTACCTCAACGGCGTAAGTATAGTCAATCTCTGTTTACATTTTGAGCGCGAGCCATACATTCAGTGCGGATTCATCCTACCTTTGACCTCATGAATTCAGGTCAGTTTCCCCAATATTCCAGAATCTTTCACTGTGTGCCGCCATCTGCAATAACTGCTCACACGGCGCAAACCGCGAGCCGTATTGCGTGGTCAGCCGTTGCAGAGTCGCAACCACTTCTCTCGCGCCGAGTGAATCCATATACCGGAACGGGCCGCCGAGGAATGGCGGAAAACCAATACCAAATACAGCGCCGATGTCGCCATCACGTGCGCTACGGACTATCTTCTCGTCGAAACAACGAGCAGCTTCATTGAGCATTAACATGACGCACCGCTCTGCTACCTGCGCAGCGGTAAGTCGGCCCTGACCCTGAACGCCAATAAGCGTATAAATTGCAGGGTCGACCTGTTTTTTGCTTTTACGCCCTTTCACACCATAAAGATAGAAACCCCGACCATTTTTTCTACCTTTGCGATCGTCATTCAAAATTGAAGCAACAACATTTGCAGGCGCGCTAAAACGTTCTCCATATGCAGCCTCAAGCACTGGTATAATTTTAGTGCCCGTATCAATTCCGACCTCATCCAAAAGTTGGATTGGCCCAACTGGAAAACCAAACTTAACCAGCGCGGCGTCTATGGTTTCGACCCGCTCGCCCTCGGTCAACATACGAATCGCTTCGTTAATGTAAGGCGCTAAAATGCGGTTAACGTAAAAGCCGGCCTTATCTCTGACCACTATCGGCGTTTTGCCCTGTTTTTTCGCTAACTTAACGGTAGTTGCAATCGTCTGCTCCGAGGTCGTGGCATGTGGGATCACTTCGACCAACGGCATTTTTTCCACCGGACTAAAAAAGTGTAAACCAATCACTTGTTCAGGCCTGGTAGCATTCGCAGCAATATCGCCAATGGGCAAAGATGAGGTGTTAGAAGCAAAAACGGTATGAGGTGCGCAATTTTGCTCAACTTCTGCCACCATCCGTTGTTTTAGCGACAGATCTTCAAACACGGCTTCAATAATCAAATCGCGATGCGCAAAGCCACGGTAGTCGATCGATCCCGAAATCAGCGCCAGTTGTTTATCGCGTTCGCTGGCTTTGATATGACGGCGACGAACCTTCGTTTCAAGCTGATCCCAGCTATACTTCAGCGCATGGTTGATTCCCTTAGCGTTTATATCTTTGATGCGCACAGGCAAGCCGCCTTTACAGGCCGTCACATAAGCAATACCGCCCCCCATCAGACCGCCGCCCAAAATGCCAACGCTGTCCAGCGGACCGGGCTTCGCATCGCTTCCCGGATCCTTTTTCACGTCGGTGTTGGCAAAAAAGATGTGCCGTAGCGCCTGAGACTGGGATGTCATCGCCAGCTCACCAAACGCGCGGGCCTCTGCGTCGTAACCACTACTGCTGCCTTGCGCTAGCCCGGTTTCGATGACCTCAAGGATACGTTCTGTTGCAGGGTAGTTACCTTGCGTTTTTTGCGCCGTCTTTTTACTGGCCATGCGGAACAACAGCGCCCGCCCCAGCGGCCCCGCCAACACTCGCTCTCTCACGGGCAGTGTTCGTTGCGCAGAACTGTCCTTTTTAGCCAGTTCAACGGCCGCTTCCAGCAAAATGGAATGCGGTACAACTTCATCCACTAAACCAACTTTCAGCGCCTGTTTTGCGCGTAATTGTTTTCCGGTGAGGATCATATCCAGTGCGGTACTGACGCCAATCAGGCGCGGTAGCCGCTGCGTACCACCGGAACCGGGCAACAAGCCAAGTTGTACTTCCGGTAAACCCAGTACGGTTTTAGCATCATCGGTACAAATACGGTTGTGGCATGCCAGCGCCATCTCCAGGCCACCGCCGAGGCATGCACCATGAATCGCGGCGATAACCGGGATCGGTAAAGCATTAATTTCAGCCATCATCTGCTGCCCCTGACGGGCCAGCGTTTCGGCTTCCTGCGCGCTGCGACAGCTACCAATCATGTTGATATCCGCCCCGGCAATGAAGTTATCGGGTTTAGCCGAAATAAACACCACACCACGCAATGCTTTGTTATCGCGGATTTGTTTCAGAATGGCCCGCACCTGAGAAGCAAACTCTGCTTTCAGGGTGTTCATTTTCTCTCCGGGCACATCAATGGTGACAACAGCAACGTTATCCAGACGTACGTTTAGTGTAAAAGCCGATGTCATTTCCATTATTCCGCCTCCAGAACCATTGCCGCACCCAGACCACCAGCTGCACAGGCTGTCACTAAACCAAAACCGCCGCCACGACGACGCAGCTCATGGAGGGTTTGAGTGATCATGCGCGCACCGGTGGCAGCAAAGGGGTGTCCATAGGCAATCGATCCGCCCAGCACGTTAAATTTACTGTCATCAACCTCGCCAGTGGCATGCCCCCTGCCCAGCACGTCGCGGGCAAAACGTTCGCTACCCAACAGCTGAAGATTCGCCAGCGTTTGCGCGGCAAAGGCTTCATGCATATCGATCAGGGTTAAATCTGCCATCGTCAGACCGGCTCTCTCCAGGGCAAGCGGTGTTGACCACGCCGGTCCCAGCAGCATGTCCTGCCAGACATCGATGGCGGTAAAAGCAAAACTACGCAAGTACCCCAGCGGCACCAGCCCCAACTCTTTCGCACGCGACTCTGTCATCATGATCACGGCGGCTGCGCCGTCCGTTAGCGGGGTACTGTTTGCCGCGGTGACGGTGCCGTGCTTGCGGTCAAACGCCGGACGTAGTTTGGCGTAATCGGCCAGCGTAGAGTTACCGCGGATGTTGTTATCTTCTGAAAAAGGATCTTTAAACGGTGGCGCGTAGGTAGTCATTACCTCATCTGCCAGCTTTCCTTCAGCCCATGCCTGAGCGGCACGCTGATGAGAGCGGTGCGCCAGAGCATCCTGCTGCTCTCGGGTAATACCATAGGTTTTGGCCATTTGCTCAGCCGTATCCCCCATACGCAAACCGGTAGAATACTCGGCGACGGCTGGCGGCACAGGCATCAGGTCACGTAAGCGCAATCGGGAAAAGAGTTTAAGACGTTGACCGGTTGTCCGGGCCTTATTGACATCCACCAGCACCCGCGCCAGCTTTTTACTAACGCCAATAGGCAAGACTGACGAGGAGTCCGCACCACCCGCAATTCCAGCACGAATAGACCCCGCCATCAGGCTTTCCGCGACATTCGCCACCGCCTGGAAACTGGTCGCGCAGGCCCTGCTCACGCTGTATGCATCGGTATGTACATTCATGCCGGTTCCCAGCACAATTTCACGAGCAATATTTGGTGCTTCAGGCATTTGCACCACCTGACCAAAAACCAGTTGCTCGATCACATCGGCAGGAATTTCGCTGCGCGCCAGCAGCTCACCGACGACCATTTTACCTAAATCAACGGCGGGAATGCCATGAAACGCGGTAGCCTGACGAGCAAATGGCGTACGCAATCCACTTACAATGGCAATACGGTCGCCCTGGCGGGTAACCAGCGGTAAAGCCTGACTCATAACACTCCCCTGTAAAAAAATAAAATAAGTGGTCTGACCTGATCATAGTCTTAACCAATTTTTTACATTTAGCCAAGCGGGGAGAAAAGAAAGTGGGAGCTAAGACACAGTGAATAATCACTGACAGTTACGAAAAAGCCCTTGCTATCAGATAGCAAGGGCTTTTGCAGAGGGGATTAACGCAGGCCCAGCTGGAAAATCAGCGTTTCAGCTTCACAGGCAAAAACAAAGTCGATATCCAGACGCACACCTTCTGACACTTCAGTAAAGGTCGAAGTGATTTGGCAAGGCTCAGATTCCACGCCACGTGCCTTTTCAGTCAGAGCGGCCAGTGTTTCTTCTGCCTCTGCGCGATTCGCGAACACACGGCTGTAGGACGCGGTGCAATCGGAGTTGTCCATGATGGTGCCAACATCCATACAGCAGCAAACCGGGGTTTCATCAGCACTGCATTTACTCATTGTAGATTTCCTCTGTATTCGCACCTGAGGTGCCAGATAAACGATAGGGATATTTTACGCTCCCATTATTCGCCTCTCCAGTCGTTAATTGTACGAAATGCGATAAGTGACCGAAATCACACTTAAAAATGATCTAAAACAAAAATCGCCCAAACAGGTGAGTGCGCACCTCCGCAATTTTGCCAGCTGGATCGCGTTTCTCTGATCAAATTTGAAAATATTTATAAACATACTTGCAACATTCCAGCTGGTCCGACCTATACTCACGCCACTGGTCTGATTTCTAAGTCGTACCTCAGACCCTACACTTCGCGCTCCTGTTACGGTATGTAACATTGTTTGTATAAAAATAAATCTATGAGGTTATGGTCATGAGCCAGAAAACCCTGTTTACAAAGTCTGCTCTCGCAGTCGCAGTCGCAGTGGCAATTATCTCCACACAGGCCTGGTCTGCAGGCTTTCAGTTAAACGAATTTTCTTCCTCTGGCCTTGGCCGGGCATATTCGGGTGAAGGCGCAATTGCAGATGATGCAGGAAACGCCAGTCGTAACCCGGCACTGATTATGATGTTCGATCGCCCTACTTTCTCAGCAGGTGCGGTGTATATCGATCCAGGTGATGCTGCCAACTTACTGATTTAGTGTATGATGGTGTTTTTGAGGTGCTCCA
>OGSH01000525.1_pt1 | contig 17898 bp, 20 predicted proteins | sample 1573821 | NCBI WGS metagenome assembly OGSH01 (sample SAMN03295845, study PRJEB24534) | human gut metagenome | isolation source: fecal sample 5 from infant 6 | host: Homo sapiens | place: USA: Pittsburgh, PA | collected 2014-07 | reverse complement strand
TGTTCCGTCGCAAGCTCCAAGTCACAGAAAAATAAATATCTATTCCCTTCTTACTTAAGGTAAGGAATAAAAAAATACCCCATATTCTCTTTTGAATAATAGGGTATATTAATTAGAGCTTATATATTTTAAAGTTTTATAATAATAGCCATAATTACGGCTACTACAACTGCCAATGTCCCAGCGCCTACTGCTAAGAAAATTTTCTGATATGGTCGTTTTCCATACTCTTGATTTTTTTGAGGCTCGTCCATATTCTTTCCATCCATAAAAGCAAGAATTTCTTTATATGTTTGGATATCAAACTTCTTTTTGTATTTTTCAACCTTCAAGGAATAGCAAAATGCAACTATTGCAATTACTCCCCAAATTCCCATTCCAATCTTCCCAAAAAAGTGTACAAGTGGAACAGGTAATAAAATAGTTGCTAATAATAACACAGCAAAGATGCTACTTAGATGGTTAAATTCCTTAATGTCTTCTGATTTAATTTTTTCCTTCATTTCTTCAAGGTCTCCTTTAACTAATATGTCAAGAGATACACTAAAAAGAGAGCTTAGCAATAATAAGCTTTTCACATCAGGGTAGTTCTTATTGTTTTCCCAATTTGAAATAGTTTGACGACATACAAAAATCTTTTCAGCTAGTTCATCCTGTGAAAGCTCCATCTCTGTTCTATATTTTCTTATTTGTTTTCCAATCTTCATAAAATGTCCTCCTGCACTATCAGTCTATAACCTGAAATGAATTTCTACTATCAAAAGTCTTTGATAGTGGCTATTTTACTCATGTCAAAAGTATTTGACATCCTAAAAACACTCATTTATATAGCATAATTTATAATTTAAATTCTCTAATGTACTTAATATTTTTTATAATAATATCTGACTTCCACCAGTTTTTACTTATAGCCCATTCTTCAGGATAATCATTCCACTCCCATGTAACTCCCCAAGAACCATCCTCATTTTGAGTCTTTAAAATAAATTGGTATTCAAAATCACATATCTCCTTGTTTTCTAAATAAAAATCACTTGATTTACTATTTATGAACAATGATGGTTTACATATATAATCAGTGTTCCATATTTTAGTATCGTAAGTTATAACTTGCTTAATTTGTTTTTGTAATAATCTTTTAAATTCTTTCATATCCAATAAGTTTAAAATAGAGCACTCTTTAATATAATCGTATAACTCTACAAAGCAAGCACTTTCATGCATAGATTCTAAAGGAAAATTATCTTTAAAATAATCATAAGCTTCTTTTGATAACTCACATGCTGATTTATATATATCAGTATCTTTTTCTGCATATTTCAATATAAAACCTATTAGACTCGCCGTAGGATTATATGTTGATTCTTGTTTTTGTCTATAAGACCACCAAGGTGCATGAGGATAATTGTCATTTGTTACTACTGTATTTAAGCCATGCCACCTATGTCCATCAAATTCATCCTTAGAAGATAAATAATCTAAAATTCCTTTTATTATTGGATGGTTTTTATCATCTAAATTAATTTCTTTAATTATTTGAGTTGCTACCCATGTTTGCAAGGGTATTGAATTAATATTCCAACAATCAGGTTCCAGTTCATTGGCAAATCCACCATCATCATTTTGGTATGCCTTTAAAGCAGTAATGACCTCTTCCTTACTTCCATTTTCAAATAAATAGTTCCATCTGGCCATATCAAGCGGTCTTGAATTCTTTAATATAAACTTTTTTGAAGCTGTATAATAATCCATGGCTTTCCCCCAATTAAATTAGTAGTTAAATACCTACCTAACTGTTAGTTTTATACTTTCAATTATACCATATTCTTTAATACTAACTATTATAAATGGTCTTGTTATTCCTACTACATCACTTTTATTACCTTATACAATTTTTTATTCTTTAGGAAGAAATAAACTAATATATCGCTAAATAGTTGAAGTTATCCACAATTTAATAATAGATATAATTTCCTAAAGAATAAAAATGAATACCCATAAATAATATTATTTATGGGTATTCTAGTTATATATACAGATTATTCTATCTTTTTAATTCAATTATGTTTTGTACTAAGGCCTTACATCTTCCACATTGAGTACCTGCCCCTGTAACTTCTCCAACCTTTTCAACTGTATCAGCACCATTTTTCACTGCTTCTACTACTGATTCTAATGAAGTTCCTTTACATCCACAAACAGATGCTAAAATCTTTTCTATTTCTTTAACGCAACCACCACAAGCAGTACCTGCTCCTGTCATCTCTTTTATTTCTTCTACAGTACGTGCACCTGCAATCATTGCCTTTCTAATATCTATATAGCTTACGTTCTTACAATGACATACTATTTTATTTCCAGCCATCTTTATCCTCCAGTATATTTCTTTATAGTTATCTAATAAGTTTTTTATCATTATAAGGTAAATTTTATTTCTTTTCAATATATTTTCTAATCTATAATACATTCTGTATTTGTAGTTATTTGTTTTTATCATCCTTACTATTTATTTTCTCATTTTGTTTAGAAAAACCAAAACAAATATATGCACAACCTAATACTATATACGTAGCATGTTTACGTACTATTCCAATTATAATAAAACAAGTTGCTGCAAAGAACCAAATTTTTGATATATTATTATTCACTAAACCACCCCTAATACCATCTTTTATCAATTAATCATAACACTAAAAATTATTGCCATTGCAAAGTAACCAATATTGGTTTCACCTAATCTTTCCCTGTACAATTTTATTTTTAAACTGTAATTTTATGTATATATTAACTTAATATCACAGTTTCTTCAATACTTTTATAAAATCCTTTTGTATATTTGATGAAGAATATCTCAAAGGCAAGCTTCCTAGGATTATTTTTAAGGAAGCAGAATTTGACTTGAATATTATTGGTGTTAGACGCTACGAACAAGCAGCAGCTAGATGGATTAGAGCTTACAACCTATTATGAGAAAATATGATATTAAATGTCCTATAAGAAATGCTAATCCGTATCGCCTCATATCTCAAATTCAAGAACTCTTGATATCATAGCAACTACAATTGATAAATTAATATCAAAACATAAAAACAATTTGCATAATGAAACTTAAAAAAGATGACTCCTAAATAATTTAGAAATCATCTTTTATTAGCTTCTTAACTTTTTTATTGTGTCCTTGACTTATGGTCCACTTTAAAAGCTTTTGTTCCATTTTATCTTTCTTTTAATATATCTTTAAAATTTTTGTGCAATTAACTTGGATTTTTCTATTCCTTCTTCAATTTTACCTTGAACATCTACACCTGCAACATCTAAATTTTCTATTGCTATAGTTTCTATATCGTGGATACCAAAGAATCCAAGTATAGTTCTTAAATATCTATCTCCCATTTCATATGGAGCATCCCCATATTCTCCACCTCTAGATACTATATGCACAGCTTTTTTATCATTTAAAAGTCCTACTGGACCTTTTTCTGTATATTTAAATGTTATTCCTGTAACACTTACATAATCAATATAAGCTTTTAATATTGCTGGCATACTTAAATTCCACATAGGTGCTGCAATTATATATTTATCTGCCTCTGCAAATTGATATGCATATTTTAATACTGGATGCTTCTTGCTGTCCTCATTTTTAGGTCCAAATACTACTCCCAAATCCTCAGGTCTTAGAAAATCTATTTTCTCCTTATATAAATCTAAGACAATCACCTCATCTTGTGGATTATTTTTCATATATTCTTCTACAAAGCTATCAGATACTTTAAAAGTCCTTGACTCTCCTTCATTTTTAATGTTTGCCTTAATATATAGTACTTTACTCATTTTTTCTACTCCTTTTTAACTTTATTTTTGATTTATATTTATTTTAAAAGTTTTCTACTCCAAATTTATTATTTCTAAAATCTTCATATGCTTGATATATTTCATCCACTGTATTCATTACAAATGGACCATGTGAAACAATTGGTTCATCTATAGGTTCCCCACTTAGTACAACAAATAAAGATTCTTCAGTAACTGATTGGACTGAAATGTCACCATCAATGTTGTCAAATATAATAAAATCTGTTTCTTTACATGTATGATTTTCATTTATTTTAACTTCACCCTTTAATACTAATATTCCCGTATTAAAATTACCAGGTTCTTTTAATATAGTTTTTCCATAATTCTTTAGATTTATATTATAAATATTTATATTAGTAAAAGTGCTTGCTGGCCCTTTTATTCCATTAAACTCTCCAGCAATAATGCTCACTTTTCCTTGATTATTATCAAGCTTAAAAGCTCCCATGTTCTCTTTTAATAAAGTTTGATATTTAGGCTCTGACATTTTCTCACTCTTAGGAAGATTAACCCAAAGTTGAATCATATGCAATATTCCACCACTTTCACTAAATTCTTTTTCATGGTATTCTTTATGCAAAATTCCTGATGCAGCAGTCATCCATTGAACATCACCAGGGCCTATAATTCCATGATTCCCCTTATTATCATGATGTTCAACACTTCCCTCATAAGAAATTGTTACAGTTTCAAAGCCACGATGAGGATGTGCTCCAACACCTCTCCTAATTGATGACGGTTCATAATAATGTGGGGCATGATAATCTAATAATATAAATGGAGATAAGCGTTTTATATCCACTACTCCTACCGGTAAATATTGTGATACTCTAAATCCATCCCCAACCATATGATGTTCTGGTCCTCTAAATATATTCTCTATTGTTCTAAACTTATTCATAACTTTTTAGCTCCTATCTATTTTACTTGAAATTTTATTATATTAATCTTAAGATATCACTAATTAGTGATATATCGGTAAATTTTTTTGTTTTTAGATATTTTTAAACTTTTTTAATATATTTTTTAAAGTAATTTGCTCTTCTTTAGTTAAAACACTAAAAATTTCATTAATATTTTCAATATGTTTTGGTAAAATATCTTCAATAATTTTTTTTCCACTATCTGTTATTGATATTATAGTAGATCTTTTATCCTTAGGATCTAAGTTCTTTTTCACTAATCCATCCTTCTCTAAATTTTTTATAACAACAGTTATATTCCCAGATGTGGTCAATATTTTTTCTATAATCTCACATATTCTTAAATCACCTTTATTATATAATGCTTCTAATACTCCAAACTGAGCAGTAGTTAATCCACTTTCTTTTATAGTTTCTAACTCCTTTTTATGGATAGTATGTTCTGCTCTTGTAAATGTGATTAATGTAGATAATGCTAATTTATTCTCATTAATTATATCTTTCATTACTTTCATCCCTTTGTATCTTTTATGGATTCAATATATCACTAATTAGTGATATTGTCAAACATAATACCTTTTTGTTAAAATTCCTCTTTTATTTCTCTACAACATAAAAACTCCTACTTTAAATTTAAGTAAGAGTTTTTATCAAAACTTATTAACTATTTTCCTTTAATATATTTACTATTATTTCTGCTTCATCTTCAAAATTATTATATCCATATTCATTTTTTATATCATCTACACTTTTTTCACTATTAACCCAATTCTTTTTAACTTCCTCTTTTAAAATATCATATATTAACTCATTATTTTCAACCCTATTTTTCCACTCAACTTCCAATTTATCTAAATATGTTTCTTGTATAGCTCCTGTATAATAATATAAATCTTTATCTATAAAACCATTTAAGTTCACAAAGGCATTTAATGTTTTCTCATTAAATACATCTAAAAAGTTATACTTATTTCCATTAACTGTAATAGGTGGCTTAACCTTATCTTGTACCAAGCTTGAATATTTATATTCTATGTACTGTGCTGTTCCTTCTAAAGTTTCAACCTTTTTCTCTTGTTCCATATAAGTAAACTTATCATATCTAAAATCTCTTATAGTAACAAAATCATTTAAAATATTTCTTAATTCATCTTTTGTACCTGCTTTTTCTGCTTTATCTAAAATTGCTAACTCAGTTATTAAAAGTTGATATTGTTCTTTATTTCTTTCTGCTGTATATATACTTGAAATTAAACTATTAATATCTTTCCAAATTGGAACTTGCCTATATTCATGAAAAACTTCATGCATGAAAAAATATTTAAAGGCTTCCTCAGTGTCTTCAGATTCAGTGTTTACTGGATTATACTTAAAGAATGCCACATGTTCATCATCTATATCTGAAAATATAAAATTTATAGGTAACCATTGTTTAAGTAACGTTGGAGAAAGAAATGATACCTTGTATATTGGAGGTAAGTTCATTTCTTCTGGCACTTCAATCTCTTTAGAAAATATTGAACTTTTAAATTTATCTACTCCTATTACATATGAATATAAATGAAACATACCATTTTCTTTCTTTGCAGGTGTCAACACAATGGGGATATCATTTACATTATAATCTTCTTTCCATATCTCCTTTGAATTATTATTATATATTTTATAAACTTCTGAAAGTTGATTTAATATTTTTCTATCCATATCATTTAATGACTCATACTTTGTATTAATTAACTTATTAAATATTATTGCACTAACAATAACTACAGCTATAAATACTACAATTATCTTAGCGAATTTCCCAAACTTCCTATTCATTCTTATCTCCTTCTAATAATTTAGTTATACTATTACTTTAAAAGCTATTAAAATTATAGTACTTGCTGTATATTCATTTATTGTAAATAAACCTATTAATATATAACTACTGGTATTATTATAGCCATAGTAATTTTAAATATAAAGTTTCTCTTCTATTTTTAAAAGATAAGATTAGATTACTACAATTAAATATTTTTCTATTTTATCATAATTTCAACACAAGCCACAATACAACTCTTTATTTACACATTCAATTTCCTTTTTTAAAAAAAGTCACTATAACAATTGTTATAATGACCCTCTATATTATTCATTTAAGATTTACTCTTTTATGTAATGATGTTTCTTAGCTAAATAATTCTAAATATATAAAATTAACTAATCCACACCTTTTCTATAATCTTTTTAATAATTCTTCTGCAATTTCTTCATCTAAGCTTTTTATATCATTTAAATATAAAAGATTACTTCCTTTATACTCTTGTTTTTCTCCAAATAACAATACTTCATAACAATTTCTTAAAACATTTATTAAGCAATTATCAAAGTGATCCTTATTGCAGTTCTTACATTGTTTTAATACATCTGCAGTTGCATCTATTAAATTATGTTTATCATATACTTTTCCATCTATAGTTGGAATATTAGCTTGTCCATCTATAACATATGTAACACTACTTTTTAAACAGCTTATAACACATTTTTTCGAATAACCTATTAAACAATTACTTTGCTTGCAAGTTCCACACCTTTCTTCTGTTAAACAGCAGTTCCCTAAATTATTTATTAAATTATCATAATTTACTTCAGAGTGTTGTATACCCATAATAAAATTCCTCCTTTGCACATTTTATTAGATTTAACAATATTTTATTTTACTAATAATTATATATTATTATCGGAATTATTAACTACTTTCTATACAGGTTAGTTTTCATAATTTAAAATTTAGTAAATTCTTTTTTTCAATATCCATTTTTAATCTGGCTATACATAACAACGATGCCCCAGGTATAATACTAATGGGATTGGCCATTAGTTTTTGTTGCATAGCGTATCCTTCAAATGCTTTTAAAAGAAGGCATTATAATAGGTAGCTAAATCATAATTTAGCTACCTGCTTATATTCATGTATTATTTGTCCGACACTACCTTTTAATAGGTAATATTCTTTTGTAAATGAATTTGTATAGTATTTTCATTATTTACAGTCTTGTTTGAATGCTCTTTAAAGCTTCTCTCCATTACTCTTAATTACTTCCTTATACCAATTAAAGGACTTTTTCTTACTACGCTTTAATGTTCCGTTTCCTTCATTATCTTTATCAACATAGATAAATCCATATCTTTTCTTCATTTCTCCAGTACTTGCACTTACTAAATCAATACATCCCCATGGAGTATATCCTAATAGCTCAATACCTTCCTCTACTGCAATTTTCATTTCCTTAATATGCTCTCTTAAGTAGTCTATTCTGTAATCATCATTTATACAGCCATCATCTTCTACTTTATCTACTGCACCTAACCCATTTTCTACTATCATTAGTGGAATCTCATATCTATCATAAAGTTCACGCATTGTAATACGTAATCCCTTTGCATCTATTTGCCATCCCCACTCACTAGCCTTTAAATATGGATTCTTTAGGGAATCAAATATATTAGCTTTGCAATTTCCTAAAACTTCTGGATCTGCACTTGTACATCTTGAAGAATAATATGAAAATGCATAATAATCTACTGGGTATTTAGCTAATATTTCTTCATCTCCCTCTTCCATTACTATATTTATATTGTTCTTCTTGAAGTAAGATTTAATATAATGAGGGTATTTTCCTCTAACATGAACATCTCCGTAGAAATAAGTATGTCTATTATCATCATTAGCCTTTAAAATATCATCTGGATTACAAGAATAAGGGTAAACACTACCTGATGCAATCATACATCCTATCTTATTTTCTGAATCAACTTCATGTCCAATCTTAGTAGCTAAACTACTTGCAACAAAAAGATTATGAGAAGCTTGATATATAATTTCTTCCTTATTCTCTCCTTCTTCAATAATCAATCCGCCACCCAAAAATGGTATGTGTTGAATCATATTAATTTCATTAAAAGTAATCCAATATTTAACCTTTCCTTTATATCTTTTAAATAGAACTGTTGCATAGTTTACAAAGAAATCTATACACTTTCTATTTCTCCAGCCACCATAATTAGTAGCTAAGTATAAAGGAGTATCAAAATGAGATATTGTAACAATTGGCTCAATACCATACTTTAACAATTCATCAAATACATCATCATAAAACTTTAATCCTTTTTCATTTGGCTCTTTTTCATCTCCTTGTGGAAATATTCTTGGCCAAGATATTGACATTCTAAAGCTCTTAAATCCCATTTCAGCTAAAAGTTTTATATCTTCTTTATAAGTATGATAAAAATCTATTGAAAAGTGACTTGGATAAAATCCATAATCAGTTTCTAATGCCTTTTTAGGATTAAACATAGCTTCAAATCTATCCTTCCCTGCAGGAATAATATCAACTAAAGATAATCCCTTTCCATCTTCCTTATATGCTCCCTCACATTGGTTAGCAGCAATAGCTCCTCCCCATAAAAAACCTTCATTAAACATAAATATTCCTCACTTTCATTAATTAAGTAAGAGACAAGAACAAATCTTAATTCTTACCTATTAACTTCTAATAATCACGTTTATTAACTCTTCTCCAAAAGCTATATCCTTTGAATTAGTTTCAACTATATCTAAATAGTTATCTACATTTGTAATAATAACTGGTGTTACAATATCAAAACCTTCTGCTTTTATTGCATCTAAATCAAATTCTAATAAAGGCTGTCCTTTCTTAACTTCTGCTCCTTGTTTAACCATAGGCTTAAAATATTTACCTTCAAGTTGAACTGTATCCATTCCTATATGAATTAATATTTCTGCTCCCCCATTAGAAGTAACTCCTAAAGCATGGCCAGTTGGAAAGAAAGTTGTAACAACTCCATCTACTGGTGAAACTACTTTTCCTTCCGTTGGAATTATAGCAACACCCTTTCCTAATGCTCCTTGTGCAAAAGCATCATCTTTAACCTCTGTTAACTTAATAACTTCACCTGTTATTGGACTTCCTATAGCCTCTTTTGATAATAATGGCTCATTTCCTTTTTTATCTGTTTCCTTCTCTTCATCCTTATACATAATGAATGCTAAAACAAAGCTTACTACCATAGCTATAGCAACTGCTATAATACTACTGATTACTCCACTTGTGCTTCCGTTCTGTGGATTTATAAAGTTAAAGAATCCAAATACTCCAAGTCCCCCCATTATATAGCCTTTAACTGCAGTAGCTCCTATTATAGCTCCCCCAACTGCTCCACCTATACAACTAATTACAAACATTTTAACCCTTGGTAAAGTAACACCATATATTGCTGGTTCAGTAACTCCAAAGAATCCTGAAATTATTGATGGAATTGTTAATACCTTAAGTTTTTTATCTTTTGTTTTTAAGAACATTGCCATTATAACTGCTGTTTGTGCAAATGATGCTGCAAAAGATAGTGCTAAAATTGGGTCTGCTCCTAAAGTAGTAAGATTTAATATGCCAATTGGGATAATTCCCCAATGTAAACCAAATATAACTAATACTTGCCATAATCCCCCTATAGCTATTCCTGCTATAATTGGCGACACATTATATAGTCCTAATGTTGCTGCTCCTAATAATTGGCTTGCCCATGTTGTTATTGGTCCTATAACTAAGAAAGTTAAAGGAACTATTGTTACTAAAGTGAATAAAGGTACTAAGAATGCTTTAACCACATCTGGAATTATCTTCTTAAATAATTTTTCTATTTTACCACCAAAATAAGTAGCTACAATTACTGGAATAACACTTGATGTATAGTTCATCATAATAACTGGAATTCCTAAGAATGTAATAGCAACTGGTGATTCAATTACTGTACCTTGGAATAATGTATATAGCGGTTCTGCTTGTGTTAATCCAACAATATTTGGATACACCAATGCTGCACCAATACACATACCTAAGAACTGACTTGTTTTAAATTTCTTAGAAGCGTTATATCCTAAGAATATTGGGAAAAAGTAAAATAATCCATCCCCTATAGCATTTAATATTTGATAAGTTCCTGATTCTTGTGTTAACCATCCTAATGCTAAAAATAACGCATTAAAACCTTTTAACATTCCTGTAGCTGCAAGTACTCCTAGTGTTGGAGCAAATATTCCTGAGATAATATCAATAAACTTATTAAATAAGCTTTGCTTTTCTCCTGATTCTTCTTGACCTGGTTGATCACTTTTGAAATTACCTAATTCCATAACTACTTCAAATACCTGTGGAACATGATTTCCAATAACAACTTGGTATTGGCCTCCACTTCTCATTACAGTTACAACACCTTCCATATTTTTTAATGCTTCAGTGTTTGCCTTATTTTCATCCTTTAATTTGAAACGTAAACGAGTTATACAATGTGTTAAGCTATTTACGTTTTCCTTCCCACCAACATTACTAATTATGGCTTTTGCTAAATCTTCATACTTTCTCATTTTTTATTCCTCCATTTTTCATTTAATTTTTTGAATCATGAAGGTTTGGCCAACTTAATGTCACCATCCAAAATTTTTTATATATCCTCCTTCCTTATTAATGTTTATATATAATTAAGAACTAGAGCCTAATTCTTAATTCTTAACTATTTCTATTTTGTTTCTTCTACAATTCTTGCAATGTGAATTGTAAGGTATAATTGCTCATCCTCTGATAAGTCATATGAATACTTATTCTTAATAAAGTCTGTTACCTTTTGAACACAAGCATATGCATCTTCATACTTACTCTTTATTAGCTCCATTAAACTATCATTATCTTGTCCCTTATACTCATTTTTGTTAAACAATCTTTGAGCAAAGAATTTTAAATGAGTTATAAAACGATAATAATAAACTGAGTTCTCATCAAATGTTATTCCAAAATGGTACTTAACTATATTAGCTACTTCCTGCATAACCTTAGTAATATCATATACCACTGATATAGTTTCATCTAATTGAGCATTTACTATATGTAGTGCAATAAAACCTGCTTCATCTTCTGGAAGCTCTATATCAAATTTCTCTTTAATCTTGTCCAATACTTTTAAACCAATTTTATATTCTTCCTTATAAAACCTTTTTATTTCCCAAAGCATTGCATTTCTAACAAAAATTTTATTTTTAGCTCTTTCTATAGATGTTCCTAAGTGGTCAGTCAATGAAATATAAATACTATCATTTAAGTTCTTTCCTAGGGTTACTTTGGCATATTCAATTATTTCATTTGAAATATTCAAATACTCTATTGGAATATTTGATAACAACTCTTGGAACTTATTTGAAATATCTTTATTAGATAAAGTATAAACTTTATCTATAAGTCCATCTTCAATAACTTCTCCACATTTTTTCTTATAAGCGATTCCCTTCCCCATAGCAATAATTTCATTACCATTTGAGTCGCAACTAACAATAACATTATTATTTAGTATCTTTGAAATAACCATAATATCCTCCCTAGATTCTTTTGAATAAAAAAAGACCCACCTGCAGAATTTACAAAAATAAATCCGTACAAATAGGTCTAGCTTGTACTTAAACAATCACTATCCATCTCATGTATATCGTTTTCATACTTATATATTATATTATCTTTACCGTATTGTCAATAAATTTGTATTATTTCTTCTTTTATTTATCTTAAATGTTAATTTTATCAACAATCTAAAGCCCGTTATTCTTTATTTTACTCTTAAATACACTCATTACAAATATTAAAAGCGCTATAATTAGAGCAATAGATGAACATATATAAATCACTAGTTTTTAACCCATGTAAATAATCACCATATTAGTGATATAGTTCACTATACATTATTCTAAATCTAACTACTAACTAAAACCTTCTGCCCCACATAAATACTATTTCTATCCTTAATTCCGTTAATCTCAATCAATCTTTCAACACTAACTCCGTACTTTCTACTAATTCCCCAAAGAGTATCCCCCTTCTGTACAACGTGATACTTAGGAGAGCTTGTCCCATCAAGTTCTCCTTGGTCAACACTTACACTTATTTCATAAAACCTACATACTCCCCTAAATATAGCTTCAGCCATCTTTTCACTATCATACCCATTCATATCCCTAGCAGAATCAACAAAAGCACACTCCACAATTATAGCCGGCATAGTTGTATTATTTATCACATAAAGATCTCTTCTATCTTTAACTCCCCTATTTCTAAATCCAAGCTTACATATCTCTTCTAAAATAACCTTACTCAACTTTTCAGATAAAGCATTCTGTTGCCCACCCTTAATGCACAAACACTCACTTCCATATCCACCAGGACAAGCATTATGATGAATAGAAATAAAAATATCCACCTTCCCATAATTAGCAGCCCTACATCTTTTACTTAAGCTATCCCTATAACTACTAGCTGAAGGAGGTAAACATTCTACCACCTTAATTCCCTTTGCCCTAAACCTTTTTATAAGAGATTTGCCAACCAATAAATTAAGCTCATCTTCCCTTCTTATCGCCACAGCTCCAACATCACACCTTAAGTTATGACCAATATCAATTCCAATACACTTTAAATTCATAAAAAACACCTCCAAATGTGATATATGCATGGTTTAAGGAGGTGATATTTATGGCTAACATTTAAGATCTGGACTATAGCCAGGTCTATTTTCATAATAGCTTCTTTAATTTTAATTCTTTACTAACAATATTTTTCTTTTCAATAGAATTATAGCTATCCCATTGCTTATGTGTGACACAAGGTAATTTAACTTCTAATAATTCATCACTATGATTAATATGAATAACATCATTACTTAAGCAAACTTCACAAACTTCTTCATCTGCTTCAGAAACTAATCTTTCTCCACCTACCTCATCACAACACTTTCCTAATATCATATCAAATATTCTGCTCTCTTCAACTTTACTGATACCAGGAAAAAACATAAATATTATTTTTTCTATTTCGTCTATAAACTCTTCATTATCAAAACAATTTAAATATATTTGTTTTCTTGAATTCTCAGTAAGTAAAAATTTTTCTCCATATTGAAAACAAGATAAATAGTATCTATAAAAATTCTTCCCACAATTTTTACAATAGTATTTTTTTGCTCTAACTTTTTTATCAACATACTCCAACCTTAATCCCCCTTCTCTTAATTCCCTTTTGAGTTTCACTATCTATAAGAAAGAATTGGTAATCTCTAAAGAGTAATTTATGTTACTAAGAACTAATAGATGAAATCTGTTTTACATATAAAGAAAAAAGTTTAGAGTAACCTTTCTCAACTTTTTTTCTTCTTATAAAAACTGTTCCTCTCTAATTCAAGTTCCTATTTATTTATATAATCTATTGCTGTCTCTAAAATATCATCACCATATTCAACATAGATATCAGGTTCTAATATCTGTTCCTTATCCTTACGTATATCAGGTCGTATAAACTTCTTATGAGATATTTGACCTATTAACTTTGAGTTTTTCATCTGAAACTTTAATACGTCTCCATAATTTGAAGGCATATTACTACTTGGTCTACCGATTATTTTCCCTAAGTTACCATCACTAACCCATACAGCAAGCATCTGTGCCGAACTAAAAGTATTCTCATTTGTAAGAATATACAAATTAATGTCATTATTTTTAACTGCATTATTATTACTTTTATATTCTATATGTCCACTTTTTCTTAGATAACCAAGTTGCTCTTGTGCTAAAGGGGAAAATCTTAACATTCCACCATATGTTCCCCCCTTCATATTAAGCGCTTCTAGAAGCATTGAGCAAGCATTTGAAACTCCACCAGGATTATCTATAACATCAATTATATAATCTTTAATTCCTTCATTCTTATACTTTTCTATATTCTCTACTACACTTTTCAATGTTGAATTAACATCACAAGTTCCTAATCTAATGTATGCAACATTTTTATCAATTACTTTGCTATAAATACCGTTATTTACACTTCGATACTCTGGCCCACTTATAAATTCAACCTCTAAAATCTTATCTTCTTCTCCATTACTTAAAGTAACTAAAATATCTTTAGCACAATCCACTCCTACATTTTCTAAAACTAATTTACCCTTTAAAAAACTTTCTATATTTTTTGCTTCTGCTACATAGTTCTCTGCTGGAAAATGAGCCCTGATGCTTTCTATAATCTTCTCTATTTCTATATCTCCAATTTTAGTTACAACCTTATCAGTTAATTTCTTATTAGAATCAAGTAAATATAAATTACCGTCTAAGTATTTCCAATCTATATCTAAAAACATATTTTCTGTCCACCAAAGTGCAGTATGTCCATCATTTATTGATGATAGATATCTTGATACTTTATACTGTAATTCACCAACAGTCATCTCTTCATTACTTGCAGCTAAAAGTTCATCCTTTGCTGCATAATAACTTTCTGGTATATCCTCTAAAAATATAGGATGAGTGTTTTCCATAATATCAATTATATAGTCAATATCTTCTTTCACATCATCTTTAGATAGCCGACTTTCTAGTACTGGACTACCTTGATTTTTAAATTCTTTTCCCTCAGATATTCTTATTACATGATTAAAATATAAATACGTAAAAATTCCTATAACTAAAATAATTAAACAAAATCCAACTCCCCATAGTATTTTAGGTATTCTCTTTTTCAAAAAAATTCCCCCTTAAACATTTTCATTAATCATTGACTCTGCTGAGTAGCATGAATCATCAAACCTATGTTAAATTTCATTAGCATTTTTTAATGCTAAACCTAATTACTCAATAGCTCAATTACTTTCTTAATAGAATCTTTATCTTCAAAGTTATATGGTGTTTACAAGATTATCTGAGATAATTTCAATGGCTTTCTCCACACTTACATCGGAAGTAAATTTAATCTCATCAATAATCTTTATATAATCTTTTTCTTTCCACCATCTCTTCATGGAATCTTCACCAAACTCATTACAATTAGGCTTCGTTTTATGTCTCTGAACTGTCTCTTCAAAAGGGATATCATAATAATAAGCATGAATATTGGAACCATATTCTAAAATTGCAGTTTCAAACAGTGGTTCATACCATTGTGAATTTAAAATCCCCTCTAAAATGGTAACTTCACAATTTCGCCTTCCATACTTTAATAACTCAATTAAAAGTGGTAATGCTTTTGTATCAAAACCATCTCTTTCCATAAGCATATCTCTTCGAATAACATCTTGCGAAATCACCATAGTATTTCTTCCAAATTTTCTTTGTAAGTTTCTTGCAAGAGTAGTCTTTCCACTACCAGAATTTCCTCTAATAATAATCAGCTCTGCCATATCAATTGCTCCCATAAATCCCTATTTATCTTTTCTTTATATCTTGGATGAATCAATTTTATATATTAGAATTATTTATTTTCTCTTATCACTTGACAAGGATTCCCATACGCTATGGTATTATCGGGAATATCTTTTGTTACAATACTTCCTGCTCCGATTACAACATTATCACCAATAGTAACACCTGGCATAATAATAGCTCCTCCACCAATCCAAACATTGTTACCAATCGTAACTGGAGCCGTTTGCGTTTTGCAAAACTCAAAGAATCCATCTTCCTTCGCTTCTCCAAATCGATCAATAGCATTTGTTGGATGAAATGCTGTGTATATTTGAACATTGGGAGCAATAAGTGCATTGTTTCCAATACGAATAATATTATCATCTAAAAAAGTACAATTCATGTTCACTTCACAATTATTACCAAAATAAATATTATTACCATAATCAACAAAGAAAGGTGCTGTAATCCAAAGATTTTTCCCTTTGCCTCCTAATAGCTCATTTAAAATCTTTTCTTTTTCCACTGCATTTGCAGAATCTATATTATTATAATCTCGTACTAAATCTTTTGCTTTATGCCATTGTTTTAATAATTCTGCATCACCACAATCATAAAGTTCTCCTGCTAACATCTTTTCTCTTTCTGTCATAAATACCTCCATAACTCCTAATTTGACCATAATAATTTAAGCCTACTCAATTTCCATAGTTTCCATTTGTTCCTTCGTTATTCCATTTCTTTTACCATAACTAATCCAATAGTTTGTAGAAGCTTTTATATATAGTCTCTTAGTTAATGGCATAGTTACTGTATAGAAAGAACCTCTATTCTTATTAATAGCTCTAGCAAACTTTTTAATTTTACTTTTTGCTATAAAAGCAAATGGTGTTTCCATTATAGCTTCTCCACCACCAATACATAATACTGATCCGAAAGGATATCCATTTTGTTTAGAAAAAAGCTTTATTATTTCAACAGCCACAAAATTTTGTTCTGGTTCGATAAAACCGCAATTAATTAATACATTTATTGTAGGTTTGTTTTCTATTTTATATTGTTCTAATACTTTCAAAAAATCCATTAATACTGCAGGAATACTATCTACATATAGTGGAAATATAAAAAGAATATTAGAATATGCCTCTATTTTTTCACATAAACTTTTATGTTTTTTCGAGATAACATCATACTCTAAAATTTCACCTTCATAATGTAATTTAAAGACTTCTGCATATTTTCTAGAATTAGACTTTTTAGCTCTAGGACTTCCATTTATAATAATTAATTTTCCCATAATGAAACCTCTTTCTTAATAAAATCATTCAAATTTTCTTTTTGAGTAAATACTATTTTATAATTTTTAAATAGCATATTATGTGAATTCCTAGCAACAAGTCTTCTAAATAAATCTTTTTCCTCTTCTGAAGCATTCCCATATGCAACAATTATCGCATTTTTCTCTTCGACATTTCGTTGAACATGATGAGCTTCTCCTTGATAAAGTCTAATAAACGCCTTTTGTATTGGTAGGGAACGTTCAAGCAAAACTTTCATTGGTGTATCATACGATCCAAATTTAATTTTAGTTACATAAATTAAGTTCTTACTTTTTGCAATTAATGAATAAACTGAAATTGCATCATCTCGTATTATGCACTTACCAGGTGTTCTTGTCCAACAACTAAAACACCCTAAACAATTAGCTATATTTAATTTAGATATATCTACATATCTAGAATTCTCAGATTGAATAAAATTGATATCTAAAGAAATATCTGTAATTAGTAAATTCATACTATTATCTCCTAACTAATCAAAATTTAAATAATATATTATTAATTTTAT
>OGSH01000493.1_pt1 | contig 19597 bp, 14 predicted proteins | sample 1573821 | NCBI WGS metagenome assembly OGSH01 (sample SAMN03295845, study PRJEB24534) | human gut metagenome | isolation source: fecal sample 5 from infant 6 | host: Homo sapiens | place: USA: Pittsburgh, PA | collected 2014-07 | reverse complement strand
ATATTTGACAATTGAAATTGATAAGTATTATTCTACTATAGCTAAAAGGAAAAATAATAGATTTATAAATGATGTTGCCTTAAAACAATATTATACCAATATACGTAATGATATTAGTGATATTTTAAAGCAATGTTCTGATAAGTAATTTTAAAAAGAAGGATGTTGTTGTTATGAAGCTTACACCAAAACAGAATACGTTTGCTGAATATTATATTGAAATAAGCAACGCCACAGAGTCGCCTATTAAGGCAGGATATAGTAAGGAAACAGCTAGAGTAATAGGATAAGAAAACTTGCTAAAACATACTTTAAAATCTTATATAGATGAAAAGATGAAGGAACTAGAGAGTAAAAGAATAACTAAAGTAGAAGAAGTATTAGAATATTTAACTAGAGTTCTAAGAGTAGAAGAAACAGAGTAAGTAGTAGTTTATGAAAATATAGGTGGTTTTATGAGTGGATCTAAAGTTGTTGATAAGGAAGTTTTATAAGAATAAAATTATTTTGTTTAAGAGGCAAATCAATAGAAGTAATATTCAGTAACTTTGAAAGAAAGAATAATGTTATATCTAAAGAAAAAGTTAATAGAATGAAATTTATTCAATTTACAGTAAGACTTTATACAGCATATTCTTAATTAGTTATAATTTATATGAGAGTATTAGTAATTAAGTTTCTTTAAATACTTTTGATGAAAATAGATAGCTTGAATATGTAATATATGAATAAATTTTATGCTATAATACAACAAACATAATTAAGAGAAAATAAAGGACTAGGAATTCTCCTAGTCTTTCATTTCGTCAAAAAACGTCAAAAATTAATTCATTTTTCTTTCAATATGTTATAGTTAGTTAAACTTATAATAGTATTTATGAGATTTTTTATATTAGTATCTATTTTATTCTAATATAGAAATCTTACAACATTGTAAGATTTATGAAAGATAAATAAATATGTGATTTATATTAAAGAGGATAAAATAACATTGTAAGATGAAACGAGGAGGAACAGGATATGAAAAATATTTTAAGTGTTGAAAATATAGAAAAGTATTATGGAAACAAAGATAACATAACAAAAGCAATAGACAATATTAACTTTAAGGTTGATAAGGGTGAGTTCGTTGGAATAATGGGACCATCAGGAAGTGGTAAGACAACGTTACTTAATTGTATATCAACTATAGATAATGTTACTACAGGAAGTATAGTTATTAATGGAAAAGATATTACAAAATTAAAAGCAAAGGAACTAGAGAAGTTTAGAAGAGATGAATTAGGATTTATATTCCAAGATTTTAATTTATTAGATACCTTAACAGCTTATGAAAATATAGCTTTAGCATTAACAATACAAGGTAAAAAGCCTAAGGATATAGATGCTCTTATTAAAAAGGTTGCAAAGAGTTTAGGGATAGATGGAATATTAAATAAGTTCCCATATCAAATATCAGGGGGACAAAAACAAAGGGTAGCTTCAGCTAGAGCAATTGTTACTAATCCATCATTAATTTTAGCTGATGAGCCAACAGGAGCTTTAGATTCAAAGTCAGCTAGAATGCTTTTAGATTCTTTTGAAAGTTTAAATAAGGATTTAGAAGCTACAATACTTATGGTAACTCATGATGCTTTTACAGCAAGCTATGCTCATAGGATTTTATTTATAAAAGACGGAAAAATATTTAATGAATTAGTAAGAGGAACAGATTCAAGAAAGGAATTTTTTGATAGAATTATTGAGGTTATAACACTTCTTGGAGGTGATGACAGGGATGTATTTTAAGATTGCTTTAAACAATGTTAGAAAGAGCTTTAAAGATTATTCAATATATTTTCTAACATTAACTCTTGGAGTATGTATATTCTATGCATTTAACTCCATAGGAGATCAAAAAGCCTTTTTAGAACTTGGAAAAAGACAGGCTGAATATATAAACATATTACAAAGGTTAATATCTGGAATATCTGTATTTATATCTTGTGTTTTAGGTGGATTAATTCTTTATGCAAATAACTTTTTAGTTAAAAAGCGTAAAAAAGAATTAGGTATATATATGACCCTTGGTATGGGAAAAAACAAAATTTCAAAAATACTTACATATGAAACAGCTCTAGTAGGAATTATATCATTAGTTGTAGGCTTAGGAGTAGGTGTAATAGTTTCTCAAGGAATATCTGCCTTTGCAGCTAAATTATTTGAGGTATCTCTAAGTAATTATAAATTCTTATTATCAACTGATGCTATTTTAAAAACTATTTTATACTTTGGTATAATTTTTATCTTAGTTATGCTTTTTAATACTTTTGTAATTTCAAAGTATAAACTTATAGATATGTTAACAGCTGCTAAGAAGAATGAGGATATAAAAATAAAAAATCCTATATTAACAGCAATAATCTTCTTTATATCTTTAGGATTATTAGGAGTTGCGTATAAATTAGTAATTAAAGTTGGATTAAATCCTACAGATAGAATGTTCTTAGTATCAATAGTATTAGGAATTTTAGGAACATTACTTTTATTCTTTAGTTTAGCAGGATTTGTTTTATATGTTTTACAAAGAAATAAGAATGTTTACTTAAAAGGATTAAATATTTTTGTATTAAGACAAATGAATAGCAAGATAAATACTAACTTTTTATCAATGACAGTAATATGTCTTATGTTATTCTTAACAATAAGTACATTGGCAACTGGTTTAAGTTTTAAAAATGCCTTAGAAAAAGGATTAGAAAATACAACTCCTTTTGATGCATCTGCTACTTATTATATTGATGAGGATAGTAAAATAAAAACTGCTGAAGAATCAATAAGAGAGTTAGGATTTAAATTTAATCCAGAGGATAAAATTGTTTCATATAATGAATATAAATTAGAAAAAACTAATTTAGAAAGCTTATTAAATAAAAATGCAGAAGGTAAAAATATAAAAGATATAGTAGAAGCAATGACTTATAAGGGAACAAATGCCATAAGTATAAGTTCATATAATGATATAAGAGCTTTAAGTGGTGAAAAATCATTAAGTTTAGCTAATAACGAAGTATTAATTTCATCTAACTTAGGTGAAGTAGAGAATACTTTAAAAAATATTCTTAAAAACAATGAGAAAATAGAAATTGATGGTAAGGAATATAAGATTGCCAATAATGCCTTAATTGGAGAGGGAAAAGTTATAAAAGAGGCATTTGAAAGTACTGGAATGACAAATAACTTTTTCACTTTAATAGTGCCAGATAATATTGTTTCTAATTTAAAGCCTATTGCAAATAAAATTAATATAAACTTCCCTAAAAATTCAAATGAGGAAGAAAGAGTACAAAAATTATTCAATGAATATAGAGATGGAGTTGTGGATTCAAGTAAATATGGTTTTGTAAATGGATATACAAGAGCACGTATTTATGAAGATAATAATGGAATGACAAATATAGTATTGTTTATAGGAATATATTTAGGAGTTATATTCTTAATATCAAGTACTGCTGTCCTTGCTCTTCAACAATTATCAGAGGCTAGCGATAGTATTGATAGATATAAATCCTTAAGAAGAATTGGTGTATCTCAAAAGATGATAAATAAATCAATATTTACACAGGTAAGTATTTATTTTGGATTACCATTAGTTGTAGCCTTAGTTCACTCAGTAGTAGCAATAAAGGTTGTAAATGGATTCCTAACTATGTTTAATAGACCAGATATAGGAGTTTCATCCTTAGTAACTGCCTTAATAATGGTAATTGTTTATGGTGGATATTTCTATGCAACATATACTGGATATAAATCAACAGTAAAAAATGCTTTAAAGCAAAAATAATATAATAAAAATAGTTAAGGAGCTTGAATTTAATCAAGCTCCTTAAATTATATTCTATTTAAAAGATAATTTATATTTACCCTATTATTCATATTAAACTTCTTGTATAAATTAATCAAAAGTAACATTAATATCTAGAAAATATAAAGTTATTTAAAATGAAAAGAAAAGCTAAAATATAATTATTGATAAATTTTACAGATTATGTTTTTATAAAAGTATAATTCAATAAATTGAGAGGGTAGGTTATATGGGGAAGTTAAAAAGTTATATTTTTAAAATGTATGAAAATGAATATTGGTATGGGCCTGTGGTTAATGATGGAATGAAATATCCACTTAATTTTAATTCTAAATATGAAGTGGATATCTATCCAAATAAGAGTCCTAATCAGGTTAATACAATATTACTTTCCAATAAAGGAAGATATATATGGTGTGATTCAGGATTTGTTTTAAAAGTTTATAGTGGAGTTATAGAAATATTAAGTGAAAAATCTGTTCCACAATTGTATGAAGAGGGAGAAACTTTAAAAGAAGCTTTTTTACATGCAGCAAATAAATTTTTTAAGCCTAATGGTAAAGTACCACCTAAGAGTTTTTTCACTAAACCACAATATAATACTTGGATTGAACTTTTATATGATCAAAGAGAGGAAAAAATATTAGAGTATGCTAATTCTATAATAGAAAATGGTATGCCTAAGGGAATAATAATGATTGATGATGGATGGAGTGACTATTATGGAAGGTGGAAATTTAATGGTGAAAAGTTTAAAAATCCTAAAGGAATGATAAATAAATTACATGAGTTAGGTTTTAAGGTAATGCTATGGACATGTCCCTTTATTACTCCTGATACACAAGAATTTAGATATTTAAGAGATAGAGATTGTTTAGTAAAAAATAAAGATGGCTCTGTTTCAATAAAAAAATGGTGGAATGGTTATTCAGCAGTACTAGACTTAACAAATCCTGAGGCAGTTAAATGGTACTTAGATCAAAATGATTTTTTGATTGAAGAATATGGAGTTGATGGATTTAAATTTGATGCTGGAGATGCTAGTTTTTATAGCAATGATGACTTAACATATAAGAAAATAGAGGCTAATGAACATAGTAAGCTTTGGGCTTTATTAGGAGTAAACTATGAATTTAATGAGTTTAGAGCTTGCTTTCAATGTGCAGGATTACCTTTAGTACAAAGGTTAGCAGATAAAAATCATAGTTGGGAATATAATGGTGTTTCATCACTTATTCCTAATCAGCTAGCACAGGGGATTTTAGGATATTCATATACTTGTCCTGATATGATTGGATGGGGAGAATATCTTAACTTTTTAGAAAATAGTTCTAATTTAGATGAAGAACTATTTGTAAGGTATGCTCAATGTGCAGCCCTTATGCCAATGATGCAATTTTCAGCAGCACCTTGGAGAGTATTATCTAAAGAAAATTTTGAAATTTGTAAAAAAGCAGCTTGGGAGCATGTTAAATACTCAGAATATATTTATAAGTTAGCAGAAGAATCTAGTAGAAGTGGAGAGCCAATAGTTAGATATATGGAGTATGAATTTCCAAATGAAAATTTAGAAGAAATTAAAGAACAATTTATGTTAGGAGAAAAATATATGATAGCACCTAATATAAAAAAGGGAGCTAGAAAAAGAATAGTGAACTTTCCAAAGGGAAAATGGAAATATAAAAATGATGAATTTATTATAGGGCCAAGGATTAAAGAATTTAATTCACCCTTAGAAGAGATTTTAATTTTTGAAAGAGTAAATTAATAAATTGGATTAAAACAACTTTTTATAAAGCTTACAAACATATTTTGAGAATTACTAGATTTTAAGTGAAGGTCCAAACTTTTAATTTGGAACCTTTAACCTGTAAATTGGAACTTTAGTTACATTGAAGTAATTTGAATAATATTGCTCTGAAGATATTACTAAAGCTTTGAAAGTTAAGTGAAAGCCAAAATTTTAATTTGGATTCTTGAACTTATAAAGTGGAACTTTGAGAGATTGTATTCCTAAGAAATTAACAGTCTCAGCTTTTTAAAGTAATATCTTCTACTTAATAATTTAAATTCTAAAACTCATCTAGATATTCTCTTCATATTGTTTGTAAGCTTTATTATGTTATGAACTTAAACTTCGTAATCTACAACAACTCTTGATGATGCTACTTTTTTTACAAAAGAACCTGCTTTAACATGGTCAGGATTCTTTTGATATGAATCTAAATCCTCTAAAGAATTAAATGTTGAGTATAAAACCACATCATAAGCTTGATCTGACTTATTGACGTCTATGCCTACTTCAAGGTGAACTATTTCATTAATTTTTCCTTTTAAATCTTCTAGTGAGTTTTTTATTATTTTAGCGTTTTCTGCTTTAGAGTTTCCTTCAGCTTCATCTTTTAATTTCCACATTACTATATGCTTTATCATAAAATCATCTCCTAGTTTAAATGTATTTCTATAAATTAATTATATACTAATACCTTTTATAATAAAAATATGAAATTAAGAGTTTAGATTAAGGGTAAATTTAAAAAATTATACAAGTGTTTACTTATGAGTTTTATTATTTAGTTATTTTTTATGTACATTCTTTTAAAATTTTTACATTGTATCGATTCTATTTGAGATTTTTAATAGTTGTGTTATTTTCTTATATAAGAGAATAATGAGAGTGTTTGGAGGGATGAATTATGAATTGTAATAAAACTATTTACACACCAGGTCCTACTAATTTAAGAGAAAATGTAAGAAGAGCAAGAGCTTTAAAAACTACAAATCCAGATGTTGATGTGGATTTTATTGAGTTTTATAAGGAAACTTGTGATAGGTTTGGAGAAATTATAAATACTAAAAATGATTGCTATATACTTTCTGGAGAAGGAATTTTAGGATTAGAAGCTGCTTGTGCATCCTTAACTGAAAAAGGAGATAAGGTTTTAGTTTTAGACAATGGGCTATATGGAAGATGGTTTGATGGTTTTGTAACTATGTATGGGGGAGAAGTAACTTATTTTTCAGGTGATTATACTAAAGAGATTGATGTTGAAGCTTTATCTAAGTTTTTAGAGAAGAATAATGATTTTAAATATGCCACAGTTGTTCATTGTGATACTCCAACTGGGGTATTAAATCCTATTGATAAAATTTGTCCATTACTTAAGAGTTATGGAATTTTGACAGTTGTTGATTCTGTATCAGCTATGGTAGGAGAAGAATTTAAGGTGGATAAATGGCAAATTGATATAGCACTAGGTGGCTCTCAAAAGGCATTTTCAGCAGAACCAGGGCTTACTATGGTTAGTATAAGTGATGATGCAAGAAAGGTTATGGAAAATAGAGAAACACCTATTGTAGGTTTTTATTGTAATCTTAATATATGGAAAAATTATTACAAAGATAAGTGGTTCCCATATACAATGCCAATAAGTGATATTATTTCTCTTAGGGTTGCTATAGATAATATTCTAGAGGAAGGAAAAGAAAAAGTTATTGGAAGACATAGAAAAATTGGAGAAGCAACTAGAAAGGCAGTAAAAGAATATGGGCTAGATTTATTCTTAAAAAATGGATATTCAAATACAGTTACAGCTGTGGAAATACCAGAAGAAATAGGGGCTTTAAATTTAAGAAACCATCTAAATAAAAAATATAATGTACTAATGTCAACATCCTTAGATAAATATGAAAATAAATTATTAAGAATTGGACATATGGGAGAAAATGCAAATATAGAAGATATAACCTATGTCCTAAATGCTATAGACAAGGCTTTAAAAGATTTAGGATTTTCAAGTGAAAAACATTTAGATAAATTATTTATTGAAAATATTTAATAGGCTTTACTAAAATAATTAATTTGTATTTAAGTGCTTAATAAAGGAAATATTATACCTTTATTAAGCATTTTTTATGTTTGTATAAATTTAACAGTAGATTTAAAGTTACGATATAAAAAAATGATATCATGTAGAAAATGAAATAGTAAGGAGAGTTTTCAATGAAATCAAAGAGAGTGATAGTGTACTCATTAATTGGAATAGTTTTATTTTCTACAGTCATTTTTATTGGATTTAAGTTAAAAGATGAATCAAATAAAAAAACAAGTAACTTTGAAAAAATTTTAGAAGTAAATAGAAAATTAGAAAAAGAAAATGAATTAAGTGGAGGTTTTCCATACACACTAGAGTTTTTAGATTATAATATAACCATAAATTCAGTAAAAGTATTTGAAGACTATGCATTATTTGATTATTCAGTAAAAAAGGTTGATGGAGGATATATAAACAGTACAGATGTTAATATTACTGGAAATGTTAACTTTAAAGGGAGAGAATTTTATATATCTTCAAATGATGTTGAAAGAAGATGGGAATATTCTAGTGTACGTATTATTTCAACTGGACAAATAATTGCCAAAGAAAATAAGGATTCACCTGCAAATTTAAGTTTTTCAATTAATGCTAGATCAGCTGATGGTAGTTATATAGCGAAGTCTGTATCCATAAAAGAAGAAGTTTATTTAACAGATGAAGATTATTTAAGTTTAAATAAAAAAATTACTTTTGATAATGTTGATTTTGAAATTCGTAGTTTATCAAATTTTGAATTTGGTTCATTACTGTATATTTTTGTTGGTAATAAGTATGAAGAGGAATGTAAAAGAATTGCAAATCAATATTCCGTAAAGTTAATAAGTGGAGATTATGAAAGAAGTTTTGATTTAGAAAAATGGGTTGGGTTTACTGAGTTAGCCATAAGAAAATATAGTAGTATTGATGAAAGATATAATAAGGATTCAAAGCATGATCAGTTTTATATGTCAAGAATGTTCTATAACTTAAATGAAGTTAATAGAGAGGATATGGAAGTTTATTTAATTAATAATAGAACTAAAGAGGAAATACGTATTATATAAAAGCTTAATAAATTGAAATTATTTATGAGTTTTATTTATAGATTTTTTTATTGAGCTTTATTATGTATTTATTAATGAGAACTTTGTTTTATTTTAGCTAAAAATTTTAACTTTAAATTTAGAATATAAAACCTCAAAAAGGGAAAAATTAAATTGTATTGATGTTTATTAGAAATAAGATCGATAGACTATAAAATTAAATTTTGAGGTGGAGTTCATGAATTTAAAAGGAAGTAAAACAGAAAAGAATCTTTTAACAGCCTTTGCTGGAGAGTCACAAGCTAGAAATAAATATACTTTCTATGCAGAGAAAGCTAGAAGAGAAGGATATAATAAGATAGCTGATATCTTTGAAGAAACTGCTCATAATGAGATGGCTCATGCAAAGATTTGGTTTAAGTTTTTAAATGATGGTACAGTTGGAGAAACTTTAGATAATCTAAAGGATGCAGCTGGTGGAGAAAACTATGAATGGACAGATATGTATGCTGAGTTTGCTAAGGAAGCAAGAGAAGAAGGTTTTAATGAAATAGCATTCATATTAGAAAAAGTAGGAGAAATAGAAAAGCACCATGAAGAAAGATATTTAGAATTACACAATCTATTGAAGAATAGTGAAATATTTAAAAAAGATGAAAAACAATTATGGAGATGTCAAAACTGTGGATTTATTTTAGAATCAACAGTAGCACCAGAAAAGTGTCCTGTTTGTCATCATCCAAAAGCATACTTTGAACTAGTTTGCGATAAATTCTAATTATAGTATTTAATGAGGATTAAATTATATTGTTTTATAGAATTAACTTCTTCCGCAAATTAGCATATTACCTATAAAAGATTTATTTTAATCCTTTTTAAATAAATTGAGATCAAGGTTTAGGTTTTAAGATTTCTTCCTATCCTTGGTCTTATTTATTTTATACCTTTTTTATTTCTAGGATAAAAATTATTTTTAGAAGAAAAGTTTAAAATATAAAATTAAAAAGTTTTATTTGAATTTAATTTTAGTTATTTAAAGAATATAGAAATTAAACTGTTAAAAATATAATCTAAATTTAAAAGTTAAAATTATAATTTAAGAGATTTTAAATTGAATTTCAATTATTAAAAATATGAACTATAAAACTAATATTTGTCCACTTTACACTTAATTGCTTATAAGATATCTTTAAAATAGAGAATTTAGATGAATCGAAAGAAAAGAAGCCCATTAATTTAATTATTAAGGTAGGATTCTAAAGATTTATTTTATGATTTTTAAATTTATCAAGGGGTGAGATGAATGTTATTTCAGATAAATGAACGCAAGAATATTGTAAACGGTTTGTGTGAGAAGCTAGAAAAGGCAATATACAATGTGGTTGCGCCTTTAGAAATAGATATGTATATAACTAAGGAGCCAGTAAGTTATGAAAATAGACTAACTGGAGAGCATAAAAAAGGAATTATAGGAGAGTCTTGGGGAGAACTTTGGGACTGTGGTTGGTTTAACTTTAAGGGAGAAGTACCTAAAAGTTATGAAGGAGAAAAGATTGTCCTTTTAATAGATATAAGTGGGGAAGCCTTTGTGGTAGATAAGAATGGAAATCCTATGAGAGGGCTTACAACTTTAAATTCAGAGTTTGATTTAAGCTTAGGAATGCCAGGTAAGAGAGAGGTTCCTATGTTTGAGAGAGCTGAAGGTGGAGAAGTTATAGATATATGGGCAGATTGTGCATGTAACGATTTGTTTGGTAAATATAGAGATAATGGAATTATAAAAGATGCATATATTGCAACTTGTAATGAAGAAGTAAAGGCTCTTTACTATGATGTAGAGGTTTTACATGAACTTATGAATCAATTACCAGAAGATAGTGCTAGATATAATACTATATTAAATGCTCTTTATGAAGCATCAAAGGTATTAAGTATTAAAACTGGAATGAGTGGATGTGATTTCTTAAAGGACGGAGTTGTTACTCAACAAGAAGTTACAATCTTAAATGAAGAAGAAGTTAAAAGAGCTAGAGAAATTTTAAAGAAAGAATTAGATAAAAAAGGTGGAGATCCTTCACTTTCAGTTTCAGCTATTGGACATGCTCATATAGATTTAGCTTGGTTATGGCCAATAAGGGAAACTATAAGAAAGGGAGCTAGAACATATTCAACAGTTTTAGCAAATATGGAAAAATATCCTGAGTATGTATTTGGAGCAAGCCAACCTCAACTTTATCAGTGGATGAAGGAATACTATCCAGATTTATATGAAAGAATTAAAGAAAAAGTAGAAGAAGGAAGATGGGAAGCTCAAGGAGGTATGTGGGTTGAACCAGATACTAATGTTCCATCAGGAGAATCTTTAGTAAGACAATTATTATATGGAAAGAGATACTTTAGAGAAGAATTTAAAAAAGAGATGGATACTTTATGGCTTCCAGATGTATTTGGATATTCAGCAGCTCTTCCACAAATTCTTAAAAAGAGTGGTGTAGATTATTTCATGACAATTAAATTATCATGGAACAATCATAACCAATTCCCACATCATACCTTTGTCTGGGAAGGATTAGATGGAAGTAGAGTATTATCACACATGCCACCAGAGGGAACTTATAATAGTTCAGCAGCACCAAGAGCCGTTGCTAAGTCAGAGAAAGCTTTCTTAGATAAAGGCTTATCAGATGAATGTTTAATGCTATTTGGAATTGGTGATGGAGGCGGTGGCCCAGGAGAAGAGCATTTAGAGAGATTAAGAAGAGAAAGAAATATAAATGGAATAGCTCCTGTTAAGCAAGAACCTTCAAGCAATTTCTTTAAGAGAATAGAAAAAGATATAGATAAATACAGTGTGTGGAGTGGGGAGTTATACTTAGAGAAACACCAAGGAACTTACACTACACATGGTAAGAATAAAAAATATAATAGAAAGATGGAAATAGCTCTTAAGAACTTAGAGTTAGCAGCAATGCAAGCTAAAGTTTTAGGAAAGGGAGAATATCCTCAAGATGAAATAGAAAAAGTTTGGAAGGAAGTTCTTTTATATCAATTCCATGATATTTTACCAGGATCATCCATAGGCAGAGTTTATGATGAGTCAGTGGAAGCCTATGAAAAGATGCTTGCTAAGGTAGAAGGAATGACTGAAAAGTTATATAGAGATATTTTAGAAAGTGCAGATAGCAAAGAAGAGGGAGCTATATTAGTAAACTCTTTATCATGGAGTAGAGAGCAATGGATTAAGCTTTATGATAGATGGACAAGAGTTAACTTAAACTCTTTAAGTGGAGAAATAATTAAAAAAGAAGAAATTGAGCCGTATTGTGAAATTTCAACTTTAAAAGTTTCAGAAACTAACTTAGAAAATGGATTAGTTAAAGTTGAGTTTAATGAAAATGGAACAATTGCAAGAATTTTTGATAAAGAATTAAATAAAGAAGTCTTAAGAGATGAAAAAGGAAATGAACTTAGAGTTTATGAAGATAATGGAGATGCTTGGGACTTCTCAGGAGTTTATGAAGATAGACCATCTGAAATTTTTGATTTAGTAAAATCAGAAGTTATTGTAGATGGACCAAAGGCAACTATTAAGCAAAATTATAAATATGGAGATTCTACTTTAGTACAAGAAATAAGCATTTTAGAAGGTAGTAAGAGAATCGACTTTAAAACAAAGGTTGATTGGAAAGAAAATGGTAAGATGCTTAGAACATCTTTCAATACTAATGTTTATACTAGAGAGGCAGATTGTGAAATACAATTTGGTACAATAAAGAGACCTACTCATGGAAATACTTCATGGGATATGGCTAAGGGTGAAATATGTGCTCAAAGATGGATAGATTTATCACAAAGGGATTATGGAGTTGCTTTAATAAATGATTCTAAGTATGGACACAATGTTTCAGAAACTAAAATAGACTTAAATCTATTAAGAAGTCCAGGATATCCAGATCCAAATGCTGATAGAGGAGAGCATGAATTTACTTATTGTTTATTCCCACACAGAGGAGACTATATTGAAGGAAATGTTGTTCATGAAGCTCATGAAGTTAATGCTCCAATACAAGTAATTTATAGTGAAAAATTAGGTGAAAACCTAGTTAAAGAAGCAATGGTTTCAATAGATTGTGAAAATGTAATAATTGATACAATTAAAAAAGCTGAAGATGGTGACCAAATGATAATCAGATTATATGAGTGTCATGGAGAAGATGCTAAGGCTAAAGTTAATATAAATATTCCATATGAAAAGGTAGAAATGGTTAACTTAATAGAAGATAGTATAGAGGGAAAAGAATTAAACAAAGAAACAATGCACCTTACATTTAAACCATTTGAGGTTCATACTTTAAAAGTAACATTAAAGTAGTTAAGAATTTAAAGAGTATTAAAATCTTTAAAGAACTTTAAGCTTTAAATTATAATTAAGAATTTAAGTAATATTTATATAGAAGGATAATACTAACAGATAATAAGGGAATTAAAAGAAACACTTCTAATTACTTAAAGAAAATGGTAAGCATAGCTTGCCAAGGGGGAAATTAGGTATAAGGAAAAGGCAACCTTTGAGGGAGGGTTGTCTTTTTTGTTTGATTAAAAATTGTATTACTGAAATTTTATAGTACTTACTCTAAATCTGTTTTTAATAGAGCATATTGAGCTATATCAAAAAACTCACCTTTATTATCCTTTCTAGCTTTTCTAAGTATGCCCTCAAATTTCATGCCACATTTTTTCATAACTTGTCCAGAAGCAGGATTAAGAACATGGTGTACTGCTTCTATTCTTGTGAAACCACATTGGAATAAATAAGAAAGAACCTCTTTTAAAGATTCACTTACTATTCCTTTATTCCAATATTTTTTGCTAAGACAATAACCTATGTGAGCTTGTTCTAAATAATTGTCAATAAATACTGCACCAATACTTCCAATAACTTCATTTGGATTTTCTTTTAAGGTTATTGCCCAGTTATAGTTTTCATCAGACTCATAGGCTTTAATCCAATTATCTAAGCATTCCTTAGTCACATTTAAATTTTCGTGAGGATTCCAAGACAGATATTTTGTAACTTCAGGATCGTTTACCCAGTTTTTAAACATATTTTCAGCATCATCATAACAAAAAGGTCTAAGAGTTATTCTTTCCGTTGAAATGCATTTTGTTCCTTTATGATTTATCAAATTAATCACCTCTCATAAGAATAATTTAAATATATTATATACTTTAAAATGTATATTTCAATATTTTCCTATTATATTGTTGGTTTTTATTTTAAATTTATGTGAATATACATATTTTAAACATAATTAGAGTTTTAAAATATATTTATAGAATCTTTTACTTAAAATAAAAAGTGATATATAATATTGTAAACGTAATTAATTTAAATAATATGGAAAAAAGAGAAAGGGTGAGTTAAATGAATAATTTTACTTTTTATAATCCTACTAAAATTAACTTTGGTAGAGGAGTTGAATCATCTGTTGGAGAAGAAATTAAAAGCTTAGGAGCTAGTAAAGTACTTTTTCATTATGGTGGAGGAAGTATTAGAAAAAATGGGTTATATGATAGAATTTTAGATTCTTTAAATAAAGCAGGATTACATGTAATAGAACTTGGAGGAGTTAAGCCTAATCCTAGATTAAGTTTAGTTAAAAAGGGAATAGAACTTTGTAAAAATAGCAAAGTTGACTTTATACTTGCTGTTGGGGGAGGAAGTGTTATTGACTCAGCTAAAGCTATAGCTCTTGGTGTTCCTTATGATGGAGATGTATGGGATTTCTTTACTAAAAATATTAAAATAGAAAAAGCTTTACCATTAGGTACAGTATTAACAATACCAGCGGCAGGAAGTGAATCAAGCTCAGGAACTGTTATAACTAATGAAGATGGATGGTATAAGAGATCAACAGGATCACCACTTTTATATCCTAAATTTTCAATGTTAAATCCAGAACTATGCTTTACTTTGCCAGAATATCAAATAGCATCAGGAAGTGCAGATATTTTAGCACATTTAATGGAAAGATATTTTACAAATACAAAGAATGTTGAACTTATAGATAGATTAATTGAGGGAACAATGAAAACAGTAATAAATAATGTTCCTAAGGTATTAAAAAATAAGGAAGACTATGATAGCTTTGCAGAGGTTATGTGGGCTGGAACAATAGCACATAATAATCTTTTAAGCACAGGAAGAGAAACAGATTGGGCATCACATAATATAGAGCATGAATTAAGTGGAATATATGATGTTACTCATGGTGCAGGATTAGCTGTTATATTCCCAGCTTGGATGAAGTTTGTTTATAAACATGATTTAGATAGATTCAACCAATTTGCTACTAGAGTATTTGATGTTCAAGTTGAAGATAAAACTAAGGAAGAGGTTGCCTTAGAAGGAATTAAGAAACTTGAAGAATTCTTCAAATCAATAAATCTTCCAGTAACTTTAAAAGAGTTAGAAATAGGTGAAGATAGATTAGAAGAAATGGCTAAAAAATGCACAGATAATGATGAGCATACAGTAGGTCATTTTGTAGAATTAAACACAGAGGACATCCTTGAAATATACAAATTAGCTTTATAGGATATTTTAGAATTAAGAAAATAAATAATAGCAAGCAGGAAAATAACTGTATGTAAAATAGTATGGTATGTATCAAAATAACTTTTTAATAAAACTTTTAAGTATATTATGAGAATTAATATATTATATCTTTTATAAGTTTTATTATTTAGTTTTGATACATATCCTTTTTTATTTTAAGTATTGTAAATGTTTAAATATTTTGCTAGTATCAGTTTATCTAAGCTTATAGAGAATACTCAAAAGTGTAATTATGGGAGGTTCAAAGAGAGGAGGAGTTAAGTATAAATAGGGAATATACTTAGCGCAGTATAATGTTAAATAGGGAACTGGCTCAAAATATAGTTAATAAAATGATGGAGGTTATTCCTTACAATGTAAACATAATGAATCATAAGGGAGTAATAATAGGTAGTGGTGATTCGAGTAGAATAGGAATGATACATAATGGGGCTTTAGAAGCCTTAAGGGTAAAAAAGGTGGTTGAAATATCTAAGGATGGGGATAAGGTGAAATCTGGAGTTAATTCACCTATATTTTTTAGAGAAAAAGCTATAGGGGTTATTGGTATAACAGGAAATCCTAAAAATGTTAGGCAATTTACACAGCTTGTAACTGTTACTGCTGAACTTTTAATAAATCAAGAATACACTTTGAATAAACATATAGTTAAAGAAAGATTGAAAGAGGAATTTATTTATGAGTGGCTGTATTCAAAAGAGGCCTATGACTTAGAATTTATTCAAAGGGGAGCCAATGTAGGTATTGATATTTCCTTAGATAGAATAATACTTGTATTGGAGTTTCAGAAAGATCAATTTAAGGAAATAATTAAAAAAATAAAAAGGTTCATAAAAGAAGATGAGTATTATATAAATTTAACTTCAAATAGAATAGTTGTAATTTTGTTAGATAATAATTTGCTCTTTAAGAGGTTGAAAGAATTAAAGGAAATTATGAGTGACACAAATTCTAAGATAGGATTAAGCTCAAAACATAAAATTATATCAAAATCTATGAATGAGGCAGTGGAAGCAGTAGATATAGGAAGTAAATTATATAAAAATGAGTTCTTTTATGATTATAAAAAAGTAAAGGTTTTTAGTTACTTAGATAATTTTTTAGATGAAGAGGAATGGAAAATTATTAAAAACAAGATATTAGAGGAAAATATGGGAGAAGAATTATTAGAAACCTTTATATCTTATATGAAGCATAGTGGAGAGAGAAAGAAGACAGCAGAATCCTTACATATACATAGGAATACATTAAATTATAGACTAGAGAGAATTGAGGAAATAACAGGCTTAAGCTTTGATAATTATTTAGATTTATTTCAATTTTTGATTGCATATATAGTAAGTCAATTAAAATAAAAAAAGGTTTTCTTTGTGCGTTTGCATAAAGAAAACCTTTTTATTTTAGTAATATTAAATAATGATTTTGAATATGAAAACTTATACAATGAAAATCGTCAATATAAATAAGGTTAAATAAGAAATGGAGGAATTTATTGTGAATGTAACAGTTACAGCTTTAGGTGCAGTAATTGCATTAGTTATTGCAATTACTCTTATCATAAAAAAGGTTCATCCAGCATACGGACTTATACTAGGAGCTTTAATAGGTGGACTTGTTGGTGGAGCAGGACTAACAGGGACAGTTAATTTAATGATGGATGGAGCCAAAAATATGATGCCTGCTATCCTTAGAATACTTACAGCAGGGGTACTAGCTGGGGTTTTAATTGAATCCGGAGCGGCAGCCAAGATTGCAGAGACAATAGTTGAGAAGATTGGAGAATCAAGAGCTCTTATAGCCTTAGCAATAGCTACTATGGTTTTAACAATGGTTGGAGTTTTTGTAGACGTTTCAGTAATAACAGTATCTCCAATAGCTTTAGCAATAGCTCACAAATCAGGTTTAAGTAAACCAGCTATATTATTAGCCATGGTTGGTGGAGGTAAGGCAGGAAATATAATGTCTCCAAACCCAAATACCATTGCGGCAGCAGATAATTTAGGAGTTTCATTAACTAATGTTATGATAGCAGGTATAGTACCAGCTATATTTGGAGTTATAATTACATGTATATTAGCAAGTAGAATAAAACAAAAAGGTTCTTTAGTAGAATCTGATGAACATATGAAAGAGTTAACAGATATGCCTGGATTTTTACCAGCCATGGTTGGACCATTAGTAGCAATAATCTTATTAATGTTAAGACCAATAGCAGGCATTGCTATAGATCCATTAATAGCTTTACCAGTAGGTGGTATATGCGGAATACTAGCTATGGGAAAAATTAAGCATATTAACAAATATGCAACATATGGACTAGCTAAGATGAGTGGAGTAGCTATACTTTTAATAGGTACAGGTACTTTAGCGGGAATAATTGCTAACTCAGGATTAAAGGATGTTATTATAAGTGGAATAAACGCTTTAGGATTACCAAGCTTTATGTTAGCTCCAGTTTCAGGAATACTTATGTCAGCGGCAACTGCTTCTACTACTTCAGGAACAGCGGTGGCTACATCAGTATTTGGACCAACAATTGTTCAATTAGGAGTGGCACCACTTGCTACAGCAGCTATGATACATGCTGGGGCTACAGTTTTAGATCACTTACCTCATGGAAGCTTCTTCCACGCTACTGGTGGAAGTGTTTCAATGGACATGAAGGAAAGACTTAAACTTATACCATATGAATCTTTAGTTGGATTAACAATGACAATTGTATCAACTATAATATTTGGAATAATATTGAAATAGTTATTTAATAAATAAAGAAAAGTGTTAACTATATGATTATTATCACTAAGGTAGAAATATTTTGTTACTTTATAATAAAGAAAATTTTTAATAAGGTTTAATTTAAACTTAGTATGAAATTTATTAACTTTTAAGAATTATGATTTAAAAAAGAGTTTTTAGTAAAAGCACAGTGGATTTTAAAATGAAAAGTTAAGATAAAATCTAGTAGGAGGAAATAAAGATGAAATTTGTATTAGCACCAGATTCATTTAAGGAAAGTATGACTTCAATGGAAGCCTGTAATGCTATGGAAAGAGGAATTAAAAAGGTCTTTAAAGATGCAGAATGCATAAAGGTTCCAATGGCTGACGGTGGAGAGGGAACTGTAGAAGCCTTAGTTCATGCTACCTTTGGAAGAATAGAAAGAGTAAATGTTACTGGACCTTTAGGAAACAAGGTGGAAGCTTTTTATGGAGTTTTAGGTAATGGAAAGACTGCTGTTATAGAAATGGCTAGTGCTTCAGGGATTCAACTTGTTAAGAGAGAAGAAAGAAATCCTTTAATAACAACAACTTTTGGAACTGGAGAGCTTATAAAGGCTGCATTAGATCAAGGAATAAAACACTTAGTTATAGGAATAGGTGGAAGTGCCACTAATGATGGAGGATGTGGAATGCTTCAAGCTTTAGGTGGAAAACTTTTAGATAAGGATGGAAATCAAATAGCCTTTGGTGGAGGGGCATTAAAGGATATAGAAAGTATTGATTTAAGTTCTTTAGATGAAAGATTAAAGGAAGTATCCATAGAAGTAGCTTGTGATGTAACTAATCCATTAGTAGGAGAAAAAGGAGCCTCAGCAGTATTTGGTCCTCAAAAGGGAGCAACTGAAGAAGTGGTTAAAGAATTAGATAATAATTTAGCTCATTATGCTTCAGTAATAAAAAAAGACTTAGGAAAAGAAGTTTCACACATAGAAGGGGCTGGTGCTGCTGGAGGATTAGGTGCCGCTTTATTACTATTAGGTGGAGAATTAAAAAGAGGTATAGAGCTTGTAATAAAACATACAGAGTTAGCTGAAAAGGTAAAGGGAGCAGACTTTGTATTTACTGGTGAAGGAAGTATAGATGATCAAACTATATATGGAAAAACACCAATGGGAGTTGCTACTGTGGCTAAGGAGAATGGAGTTTCTACAATTGCCTTTTCAGGAAAAGTTGGAGAGGGAATAGAAAGACTTTATGAAATAGGTATAAAGAGTATATTTAGTATAATGACTGGAGTTTCAACTTTAGATGAAGCTTTAAAAGAAGGAAGTAGAAATTTAGAATTAACAACTGAAAATGTAGTTAGACTTTTAAAATAAAATTTAATACTTGCTTAAAGATAGATAGTTTAAGGTGAACATAAGCAATAAAAAATATATTGTTTGTGTTCACTTTTTTATTATAAAGAAAAATCTTTATAATAAGATATTTTAAAATATATAAGTTAATAAAGT
>OGSH01000488.1_pt1 | contig 19841 bp, 21 predicted proteins | sample 1573821 | NCBI WGS metagenome assembly OGSH01 (sample SAMN03295845, study PRJEB24534) | human gut metagenome | isolation source: fecal sample 5 from infant 6 | host: Homo sapiens | place: USA: Pittsburgh, PA | collected 2014-07 | reverse complement strand
AATGAAAGCCTGTCCTCAGCATAGTACTGGGAAGGAGGGAGTGACCATCTCATTATCTATGGATGACGGCGGGTTTGAGTATCTATGCGTTTGGCATTGGCGTGGCGAATGCGGGGCTGGTGCGCCTGACGCTGTTTGCCAGTGAAATGAGTAAAGGTACGGTTTCTGCCGCAATGGGTATGCTGCAGATGCTGATTTTTACCGTTGGTATCGAGCTGAGTAAACACGCTTATCTGCTGGGAGGCAACGGCTTGTTCAGCTTGTTCAATCTGGCCAGCGGCGTGCTGTGGCTGATTCTGATGGTGATCTTCCTGAAAGATAAACGGGTAGGGGATTCCCGGGAAGGCTAAAGCCCGGTTGCCCGGGCCTGGCAGAAACTTAGTGGTGATCGTCAATCTGATGTTCGATGATCATGCCTTCACCGACGCTGGCAACATGTCGCGCATAAGGATGTGCGCGATAAACAGGAGCCGGGGCAGGTGCCGGGGCAACATACACCGTTTGTGGCGCAGTAGTCACGTTGACCGCCTGCGGCACGCTGACGGAAGAGGGCACGATCACCACTTTATAACCGCTTGGTACATCAACGGTAACGCTTTGTGCAAATACTGACCCTGCAAAACCCAGCAACAATGTCGCCATCAGTACACTTTTCTTCATAATCCGCTCACCTGAAATATTCACTGGAAGTAATAATCCAGTGGGTTAATTTGAGGCGGATTATGAATAGATCATGCCATCATTTTGTTGCCGTCTGTGCTGAGGCGTTAATGCGTAAACGGTGCTTCATTCTTTAACACGCGGTCGATAATATCCAGGACGCCCTCTTCGTTGTTCGATCCCGCGCGATATTTCGCCGCCTTGATAACTGGCTCATGGGCGTTGGCCATTGCAAAACTAAATCTCGCCTGGCGCAGCATCTCAATATCATTTCCGCCATCGCCAAACACAACAACCTGATCGTCGTTAATATTCCAGCGTTGTTGCAGCAGCCGCAGACCATTTGCCTTATGCACGCCGGGAATAATTAAATCGATGCTGCCGTAGCCGGTATGCACCGGCACCATAATGTCGCCAATCGCCTCGTGGAGATCGGCCTGCACCTGTGGGATTCTGTCGTCGGAAATATTCAGCCCGAACTTGAAGAAAACGTCGTTAAGATTATCAAAATTATCTACAAATTCGAGACGATGATAATACATGGCGGAAACAGCTTTATGTTCATCGCTGTACTGCTTCAGCGTGTAGGCGCTGCTTTTACCACAGGCAATAATATCAATGTCCGTACGGGTGAGCAGATGTTCAACGATGGCCTGGAAATCATCCTTTGCCAGTTCGCCGTTAAAAACATCTTCACCTTCACTGACTACCCAACCGCCGTTTTCGGCAACAAATGAGATCTCACTGGCCAGTTCGGGGAAAAAGGAAATCAACTGATAATATTGATTGCCGCTGGCGACCACAAAGCGGATCCCTTGTTCTTTCATCTGGCGGTATTGCGCCATAAAGCGCTCACGGTTATAGGTTTTTTGGTCACTTAAAAATGTGCCATCCATGTCGACCGCAATTAATTTGATACTCATTAGCTGTTCTCCATCACCGTGGTATTTTTGAGATCCGGTTTCGCCACCGCTTTCGCGACGATGGCGGCAACGAGCACCAGCGCCAGCACCACCAGCATAGCGCTGCGCAGGCCGTAGTGTTCACCCAGGTAGCCCAGCAGCGGCGGTCCAACCAGGAACGCCAGATAGCCGGTTGTTGCGACAACGCTGACGCGGGTTGGTGCATCGGGGCCGGTGTCGCTGGCGGCTGAAATGGTCAGCGGGAAGCCGAGTGATGCACCGAGTCCCCACAAAATAACGGAAACACCCGCCACCCAAGAGCTGTCGACAAAAATAATCAGGCTAATCCCGAGAGCGCCCATCAGCGCACTGGCGCGCACCACCATGACGCGGCTGTAGCGGTCGATGAACCAGCCGCCAGTAAAGCGGCCAACGGTCATGCCCAGCGTAAATCCGGCATAAATCAGAGAGCCTGATGTTGGGCTAAACCCATGACCGTCCACCATCAGCAGCGGAAGCCAGTCGTTGGCGGAACCTTCAGCAAATGCCATTGCGAGCACCACGACGCCAATTAGCAATAACTGGATATCGCGATAAAAAGGCAGTCCTTTTTCACCGGAGGGAGAACCATCAGCGGCATTTTTACCCGTACCCTCAGGAATTGCTTTGATGGCGATAAAGATAGGAGTGATAGCTACCAGCGCCGCTAGCAGAATATGCGCGTTTGCTGGGACGCTGAAGGCGGTAAGCATCATCCCGACTCCTGCGCCCGCCAGCGTTCCCAGGCTGTAAAAACCATGCATCATCGGCAGCACGGTTTTATTCATTTCGCGTTCAACCGCCGCGCCTTCGACGTTGATGGCCACTTCTGCTGCGCCAAAGCTGGCGCCAAACACGGCCAGACCAAATGCGAAAAGCCAGGCGGAATGCAGCCAGAGCGCCACGCTGAGGATAGCCATCCCAATGACCGCACATGACATGGTAGTGCGGATCACTTTGCGCGTGCCAAATCGTTTCACCAGCCAGGCCGAACAAAGAATGCCACTCATCGAACCAACAGAGAGTCCAAACAGTACCGCGCCCATTTCGGCGGTAGAGATTGAGAGGATATCTCTGATGGCAGGGGTACGCGTTGCCCAGGAGGCCATTAATAATCCTGGTAAAAAGAAGAACGTGAACAGCGCCCAGGTGCGACGTCTTAAGGCTTTGCGTGATGAGATGCCAGTCATGAATTCGAGCCAAAGAAAAGAGGAAAGAAGACAACATTAGCAAGGTTGTGTACATTTGTACACAAATGCAAGAAGAGGAAATGCAGTGCGACGTGCAAACGATCCGCAGCGGCGGGAAAAAATAGTTCAGGCCACCCTTAAGGCGATAGTAATCCATGGTATTCATGGGGTTACACACCGTAAAATCGCTATGATTGCCGAGGTGCCACTGGGCTCAATGACCTATTATTTTGCAGGAATAGATGATCTGCTGTTGGAGGCATTCAGCTGTTTTACGCATACTATGTCTCAGCAGTACCAGGATTTTTTTGCCGACGTTGCTGATGCGCAGGCGGCCTGCCATGCGATTACCGATATGATTTACGGCTCCCAGGTCACAACGCCTGATAATATGGAGCTTATGTATCAGCTGTATGCTTTCGCCAGCCGTAAACCAGCGTTGAAAACGGTGATGCAGAACTGGATGCTACGCAGCCAACAAACGTTAGAGCAGTGGTTTGATCCGGTTACGGCGCGGGCGCTGGATGCGTTTATTGAAGGAATGACGCTGCATTTTGTCACGGATAAAAAACCGCTGCAGCGAGAAGATATTCTGATGATGGTGGAGCGTATTGCCGAATTGCCGCAGAGATAAAATCCTCAAAATGGTTTGTCGAGTCGGGTAACGGCCTGACGTAAAAAATCAATGACTTTTACCGCCTCTGGCGTCAACGTTCGGGCGGCTTTTTTTACCGTCCCGACATCCATATAAGTAATAAAATCATCAATCGTTCTGTGCATGACGCGCAGACCATCCAGTGACCACGGGCGATACACCAGGTCGGATAAAATGGTTATCCCTCTGCCTTTTGCAACCAGACTTCTTATTGCTTCAAAAGAGTTGCTGCGAAAACTGATATTGGGCGTATAGCCACGCTGCTGCCAGTAATCGATGATTACGTCAGGGTACTTATCGGTTTCCAGCAGTAAAAATGGTAGTTTCTCAACGTCTATTAAACGGATCGATTCCTGGCTCTGTAGCGGATGCCCAATAGACGTCCACAGGCGGCGCTGCGAACGAATGAATGTTTCGATCTCCAGGTCGTTATCATGGTTGATATTTGAGGTCAGAAGCAGGCAAAAATCGACCTTTTGTTCCCGTAGCGCCTGTACCAGTTCCGGTGCAGTGGCTTCATAAAACACGATCTCCAGCAAAGGGAAACGTCGTTCAATATCGTTGAGTATATCCGGGATAAGATAGGCAGAGAGCGTTTCGGCAATACCTATGCGCACCGTGCCGGTGAGAATTTCGCTCCTGTCATGCAGGGCGTCAATAGCCGAGCGGCTACTGTTGATGATGTTGCAGGCATGTGCCAGAAAGCGCTCGCCCTCAGCGGTGAGCTTCACACCTTTGGGATAACGTACAAATAGCTGCACGTCTAATGCTTCTTCCAGGTTCCGCATGGCAATGGTCATTGATGACTGAGAAATATGACAGCGTGCAGCAGCTTTGGAAATTTGTAATGTTTCTGCAAGCGCGATGTAAAACTCAAGTTGCCTTAGCGTAAATTTCATAGTTTTAATCTATGCAGATGGATAAAAACGTTATATTAGCATTCATTCTCACGCCGCCGTAGCCTTGTGGTCATACCGTACAACTGACAATAAGGCGCAAATATGCCCTATCTTTTACTCAGTCTGGCTGCCTGTTTTTGGGGTGGAAATTATGTGATTGGTCATCTCTTGGTTGCTGAAGTTAATCCCATCGTTTTATCAGCGGCACGCTGGGTATTTACCGCGTTATTATTGATGACGCTCTATTTTCGTCAGGTCACAGAGCAATGGCCGGTGATGAAAAAATCCTTTGGTACTATCGTCTTCCTTGCGCTTTGTGGTCAGGTTCTTTTCCCCTTAACGTTGTATATCGGCTTGCAATATACAACCTCGCTTAATGCCGCGATTTATATGTCCACCACCCCGGCGCTCGTACTGTTAATCAATAAGTTCTTTTTTAAAGAGCGGATTTCTGCGCGAAATATAGCTGGTGTGATCCTGAGTACTGTTGGTGTTATATGGCTGGTGTCGCAAGGTGATGTGATAAATGCGCGGGTATTTGCACATCTGAATCAGGGCGATTTCTGGACCATGGGGTCAGCGTTAAGTTGGGCCGTCTATTGTGCCTTTTTACGCATTAAACCGCGTGAGGTAAAGGGAAACGCCTTTGTCGCAGTGAGCGCGCTGTTAGGTGCGATTGTACTTATTCCGGTACTGGCTCTGGAGTTGATACGCAATGGTATGCCGGGATGGAATAGCTATGCCAATACAGGCGTTGTTACTGGGCTGGCATACCTTGTTATTTTTCCTTCGTGGCTGTCATATCTATTATGGAACAAAGGGATTAGCGCCATCGGCGCAACGCGTGGAGAGATCTATTCACACTTGATCCCATTGAGTGGCGGATTATTTAGCGTGATGTTTTTGCACGTCATTCTGCATTCATATCATCTGGTGAGCGCGTTGGTTATTATGTGCGGTATAGCATTGTGTTCCCGTCCGAGTGCAAAAAAAGCTCGTAGCAGCGCATGGCGTGAAAAGCGGGTAAATTAACTTACGGTGGCGCCCCCGGTAATATTTACCACTGTGGCGGTCATGGCGCTGGCATGGTCTGAAGCGAGAAAGGTTGTAACCTCAGCGATTTGTGCAAGCGTAGGCAGGCGCGCGAGCATGGTACTTTGCGCCGCCCCCCTAACCATTGATCGACGGTTAAACCCATTGACTGTGCTTTAGCGGTGAAAATTTCTCCGGTATAGGAGCCAGCCGCTACAGCATCCACAATCGCATGCGACCGCACGCCGACGACACGAATGTTTATTGGTCCCGTCTCGCTGGCGAGCGCCTTAATAAAAGCCTCTGTTCCTGCACAGCCGACGATATGGCCGAGATGCCCGGGCATCGCCATCGGGGCTGCGGGCGCAACGATGGTGAGAATAACGCCCGCTCGATTGCCGCCCATGTGTGGCGTTACGGCTTTTGCGATATTGAACTGCGCCGCAAGAAAAGGGGTGATACCGCTCATAAACTCAGAGAGGGATAATGCATCGATGCGTTTGCCCTGTTCGTGCATAAATCCCGTTGCGTTTACCACCACATCTATTCCACCGGTTTGCTGTACAAGGCGGGTAACTTCCTTCGATGCGTTGTGCTCGTCGAGTACATCGGTGATAAAGGTTTCGACTGTACCACCCGCCGTTCGGATGCCACTTGCGGTCCAATCCAGCTTTTCCTGACGGCGCGCGCCCAGATACACATGGGCTCCTTCGCGCGCCATAGTATGCGCAACTGCACTACCAATAGCGCCGCTGCCACCGAAGATCATTGCGACTTTGCCTGAGAGTAACATAGCAACCCCATCACCATTTAGCACCGAGTAAAGTATGTGCCATAACGGGCATGCTGCAAATTTGAGAAAGCGTTTCCGGGGAACCTCACTCAGCGATGAAAATCAGGTTATGTCGGGGCCATTGCTGCTATAGGTCTTATAGCAGCAATGTCTATCAGCTCATTTTAACGCCGATCAGTTACTGTAAGTGTTTGATATTTCTTTAACATGTATATCATTATCAAAATTATCAAAAGCAAGTACATCATCCAGATGCTGGTATTTAGCTCAATTAAAAAACTACCGACACCTCCGATAACTGACGGAATAACCAGCGAGGCGGCTCCCATCAACGCAGAGGTCGCTCCCAGGTTGGTGCGCTGGCTGGACATGGTCAGGTAGGTATAGAGTGATTCGAACATCCCTCCAGCAAACATCAGGATAATAAAGAAGAATATAAAAATATTGACGTGATAACTAAGTATTATTAATGGAATACACAGTACAATAAATGAGGCGATGATTTTCAGCCACGAATTCAAAATTTGCGGCGCAGACCGTTTCTTAAGAAGTTTACCTGATAATGCAGCCCCCAGCAGTAGGAAGCCTCCAATAATTGATGAAAGCACACCAAATTGCGTTGATGAGTATCCAAACGTAACCATAAAAATAAATGGGGAGGCTGTGACATAGCAATAAATCAGCGAAAATGACAGACCAAGAGACAGACAAGGTAGATAAAATCGAGGTTGTTTGCTGATCTCTTTATACGTATTAAATGATGATTTTAATGAATAGGCAACCCTTCTCTCATGACTGAGTGTTTCAGGGAAGTTAAAATAAACGTATATTAACGTTATAATAGCATAGCCACATATCATTAAAAAAATTGCGCGCCATCCCCATAAGTCATTAATTATCCCTCCCAGCAGGGGCGAAGCAATGGGAACGACACCTTCGATAGTGATGATGATGGCATACAGCATCGCGGCCACTGAACCACGAGTTACATCTCGAACTGCGCTGATTGCTGTAACCAGCGTAATTGATATAGAAAGACCTTGTATGACACGGATCGCCAGAAACATAACCAGATCGGTTGAGAGCGTGAGACAATATGTTGTCACGCCATAAATAACCGCACCTGTAAGCATAATTTTTCGCCGGCCAATAGCATCAGATAATGGACCAAAAATTAGCTGTCCAAAACCAATGCATAGGGTATAAACCATAATCGATAACTGCGTGGTTGAGACATTTTTTTCAAATTCTTTTGCGATGTCGGGAATTGAAGGTAAATAAGTGTCCACTCCCAGAATTCCCATTATCGTCAACATGGCCAGGCCGACAGTAAAGTAAATTATGTTCTTTCTATGAATAACAGTTTGCAGCTTCATTACTTATCACCATGAGTAAATTAAAAGCATGAAAAAGTTCACTATTTAAATAGAGATGTTGTGGATAATTATCGTGTAGGCAATAAAACAGAGTTGAAATGAACTGTCAAACTTTTGACTCAAAAAATTGAGATATGAGTCACAGGTATATAGCCATAATTTTCGATGGTAGGGTTCCTGTTAAATTTAATTGTGTTTGATTGCCAGGCAGCACGAGGAACCATAAGTACACTGACTTCGAATACGGGCATACTGCTGGTGCTGGTGCTGGTGCTGGTGTTGGTGATTGATTTTTTCAGTAGTGAATTTCAGGCAACAAAAAACCCATCAACCTTGAACCAAAACGGCGGGGTTGATGGGCTCCACAAATTGGGGACATCAAAGAAAAGCAGTGGCAATAGTTATGACTGACGCCTTGAAGAAAAGTTCTGCTTACCTGCAAAAAATTTTCGTTTAAGGGTAAATTTCAGCGCTAACCAAGGCCAGGCCAGACAATGACGATGAGTGTCCCCGCTAATGTCAGCAGAACGTTGGCTATCGCGTAGGTCCCGGCATAGCCTAACGCAGGGATGTTGCTGCGTGCGGTGTCGCTGATGATTTCCATTGCCGGAGCACAGGTACGTGCGCCCATCATGGCACCAAACAGCAGGGCGCGGTTCATGCGCAATACGTAAGCACCAAACAAGAAACAGATAACAACCGGAACCAGGCTGACTACCAGACCAGCAATCAACATTTGACCACCGACGGCCCCCAGGCCATTACCAATGCCACTGCCTGCGCTTAAACCGACGCCAGCCATGAATACCATCAGGCCAAACTCTTTCACCATGTTCAGCGCACCCTGTGGGATGTAGCCAAACGTTGGATGGTTGGCTCGCAGGAAACCCAGCATGATGCCGGCGAACAGCAGTCCAGCCGCATTCCCGATGCCGAAGCTGAAATTACTGAACTGGAAGGTGATCATCCCGATCATCAGACCGATGATAAAGAAGGCGCAGAAGGCCAACAGATCGGTCACCTGACTGTGAATCGAAATGAAGCCGATACGATCGGCAATGGTTTTCACGCGACGAGCATCACCGCTGACCTGCAATACGTCACCTTTGTTGAGCACGACGTTGTCATCAATAGGCATTTCAATCTGGCTGCGGATCACGCGGTTCAGGAAACAACCGTGGTCGGTCAGTTTCAACTGGGCCAGGCGACGACCAACGGCATTGTGGTTTTTCACTACAATTTCTTCAGTGACGATGCGCATATCGAGCAGATCGCGATCGAACACCTCTTTACCGTTACGGAAGCTGGGATCGAGGCGGGCATGGGCGTCCGGATAACCCACCAGGGCTATCTCATCGCCCATTTGCAGCACCGCGTCACCATCCGGGTTGGCAAGAATGCCGTTGCGACGGATGCGTTCAATGTAACAACCGGTCTGACGATAAATACCCAGTTCACGCAGATTTTTACCATCGGCCCATGCCACTAGCTCCGGGCCAACGCGATAGGCGCGAATCACCGGGAGGTAAACTTTACGATTGGCGTCAGTATCCAGGCCCCGTTCACGCGCGATTTGTTGGGCGCTGGTTTGCAGGTCCTGATGCTGAAGTTTCGGCAAATAGCGCGCACCAACAATCAGACTGACCAGACCAATCAAATAGGTGAGGGCGTAACCCAAGCTCAGGTTATCGAGAGCGCTTGAAAGTTGTGTCCCTGACATTCCTGAATGGCGCAAGGTGTCACCTGCGCCGACCAGCACCGGCGTTGAGGTCATCGAGCCAGCCAGCATACCCGCCGTCAGGCCGATGTCCCAGCCAAATAGCTTACCCAGCCCCAGGGCGATCAGCATTGCGCTACCGACCATCACCAGGGCAAGCATTAGATAATTTTTCCCATCGCGAAAAAAAATCGAAAAAAAGTTGGGGCCGGCTTCGACGCCGACGCAAAAAATAAACAGCATAAAGCCGAGATTTAATGCATCGGTGTTAATACTAAAGTGCTGCTGACCTAATAATAGGGAGACCACTAAAACGCCAATGGAATTACCGAGTTGGACTGAACCCAGACGCAATTTGCCCAGACACAGGCCCAGAGCCAGGACCACAAATAATAACAGGATGTAATTCCCATTTAACAAATCTGCGACGTTTATATTCACGGAGACTAACTTCTTGTTTACTAGTAAGCTATTGAAAGAAATGGCAATTTACGCTAATGTTTTTGCCAGAAATTAAGGGGCGATAGCATCGTACACAGCCCCGAATAATGCAGCATAACAATATATGCGGCTAGTTTAATCTCATTACGTATCAACGGCTATAAGAATCGTGTGGGTGTGTTTTTGGCATGGAATGCCGAGTTACTTTATCTGACTGGACGCCTGCGGGCGAAAAGAGTGTTCGATAGAGAATGTGTCAGGAGGAACGATTGAAACATAAGCAAAGTTGGGCGAGTGCGGTCTGCTGCTTTGTGCTCTTTATTGTGGTGTGTCTTTCATTAACGCTGAACGTGAAAGGGGCATTCAGAGCGGCAGGGCATCCTGAGGTCGGATTGTTGTTTTTTATCTTACCAGGTGCTGCAGCAAGCTTTTTTTCCCATCGTCGGGAAGTACTCAAACCCCTTCTTGGTGCAATGTTGGCGGCGCCGTGCTGCCTGTTACTGATGCGGTTCGTTTTTATGCCGACGCGTTCATTGTGGCAAGAGCTGGCGTGGTTGTTTAGTGCGGTGTTTTGGTGCGCGCTTGGCGCATTATGTTTTTTATTTATCAGTAGCTTATTCAATCAGCATCAACGGCGGAAAAAGAACTGATGACGCCCTCAAGCTGAGGGCGTAGAAACAGCTATCAGGCGAACAGATTCATATTCTCTTTTGCCCAGGCTTCAAAATCCGTGCAGCCGCCGATGTGTTTTTGATCGACGAAAATCTGCGGAACGGTTTCAACTGGCTTACCTACTGTTTTTTCCAGATCTGCTTTGGTAATTCCTTCAGCATGGATATCAATGTAGCGGAAGTTAAAATCGTCATGCTCACTGCTTAATTTTTCTGCTAATTCTTTTGCGCGCACGCAATACGGGCACCCTGGGCGACCAAAAATAACGGCAAACATCTCTTTCTCCTCGAACTTATCAGGCCGGATGGCAATACTTGTTATGATGCCGCGATTTGTGATGGATGGAAAGCAGGTTCGGCCTGTTGCTTTGATATCCTCAAGCTATATCTGTTAAACACGGCAAGCCGGAACGTTTTATAATGAAAGCCATTTCGCCGGGAGGCCGCGTATGCGCACAATTGGTGTATTACCCAAAAGCGTATTGATGCTGGAAATAGTTGGGATGGTTTTGTTATCGCTGGCGCTGCTATCGCTTAACGATTACCTCACCTTGCCCGCACCGCTTAACAGCCCGTTAGCCTGCGTGGTGATGATATTTCTGGGCGTACTGCTGATGCTCCCTGCTGCGGTGGCGTTGATGTGGCGTATTGCTCAACTGCTGGCACCGCAACTTATGTCACGCGCACCCGGTGATTCAACTGATTTAGACAGAGACAAAAGAGATGACACCAACCATTGATTTACTCCGCAGCCACCGTTCCATTCGCCATTTTACCGATGATGCTATTTCGGATGCACAGCGTGAGGCGATTATTGCCGCCGCTCAGGGAACGTCAAGCTCCAGTTTTCTACAGTGCACGACGATCGTTCGTATAACGGATAAATCTCTGCGTGAATCGCTGGCTACCTTATCTGGCGGCCAAAAGCATGTGGCGCAGGCTGCTGAGTTCTGGGTGTTTTGCGCTGATTTTAATCGTCATTTGCAGATTTGCCCTGATGCGCAACTTGGGCTGGCGGAACAGCTGCTGCTGGGCGTGGTTGATACTGCAATGATGGCGCAAAATGCGTTGACGGCGGCAGAGTCGCTGGGACTTGGCGGCGTATTCATTGGCGGTCTGCGTAACAATATTGAGCCGGTCACCGAACTGCTGAAGCTGCCGCAGCACGTTCTGCCGCTGTTTGGTTTGTGCCTTGGCTGGCCTGCGGATAACCCGGATATCAAGCCGCGCCTGCCTGCGTCGCTTGTTGTGCACGAAAACCAGTATCAGCCGCTCGATACAGACGTTTTGTCGCAGTATGACGAACAGCTTGCACAGTACTATCTGACCCGCGGCAGCAATACGCGTCGTGACACCTGGAGCGATCACATTCGCCGTACCATCATTAAAGAAAGTCGCCCCTTTATCCTGGAATATTTGCATAAACAGGGATGGGCCACGCGCTAAAGATTTTAACCCAGTGTATGATACGCCAGCTTTTACCAGGTCATTCAGAGAGGTGCAGGGTGAAAATTGCCATTTTGTCCCGGGACGGAACGCTCTATTCTTGTAAACGCCTGCGTGAAGCGGCGATGCAGCGCGGTCACCTGGTTGAAGTTATCGATCCCCTTTCTTGCTATATGAACATCAGTCCGGCGGCATCTTCTATTCATTACAAGGGCCGTCAGCTTCCCCATTTCGACGCGGTGATCCCGCGGATTGGTTCCGCGATTACCTTTTATGGGACGGCGGCGCTGCGCCAGTTTGAGATGCTGGGTAGCTATCCGTTGAATGAATCGGTAGCGATTACACGGGCGCGCGATAAGCTGCGTTCGCTACAGCTGCTGGCGCGTCAGGGAATTGATTTACCCATCACCGGGATAGCCCACTCTCCCGACGATACCAGCGACATGATTGACATGGTTGGCGGTGCGCCGTTGGTGGTGAAGCTGGTTGAAGGCACCCAGGGTATTGGCGTGGTGTTGGCGGAAACGCGGCAGGCTGCAGAAAGCGTGGTAGATGCCTTTCGTGGGCTGAATGCCCATATCCTGGTTCAGGAATATATCAAAGAAGCGAAGGGGCGCGATATCCGCTGTTTCGTGGTGGGCGACGAAGTAGTGGCCGCCATTGAACGACGGGCTAAAGAGGGCGATTTTCGTTCTAATCTCCATCGCGGTGGTGTGGCGACTATTGCGAGTATCACGCCGCGCGAAAGAGAAATTGCGCTCAAAGCCGCCCGGACTATGGGCCTGGACGTTGCAGGCGTTGATATTCTGCGCGCTGATCGAGGGCCACTGGTCATGGAGGTCAACGCGTCTCCGGGGCTAGAAGGCGTGGAGAAAACTACCGGGATAGACATAGCTGGCAAGATGATCCAGTGGATCGAACGTCACGCTACACCTGAATTTTGCCTTAAAATCGGCGGCTAAGCGCAATATCGATTGCGATCGTGGTATGACACGCTCTTTTTGCGTAAGCTGTGCCGGTATTTTTTTCATCAATAGAGGTCGCACATTATTATGACATCACTGGTCGTTCCCACTCTGGATACGTTGCGTCAATGGCTCGACGACCTGGGCATGAGTTTTTTTGAATGCGATACCTGTCAGGCGCTGCATTTGCCGCACATGCAGAATTTTGACGGCATCTTTGATGCAAAAGTTGATTTGGTCGATAACGTCATTCTGTTTTCCGCGATGGCAGAAGTCAGACCTTCTGCACTGCTGCCGCTGGCCGCCGATCTGTCCGCGATCAATGCCAGCTCACTGACGGTGAAAGCTTTTCTGGATATGCAGGATGATAATCTGCCAAAACTGGTGGTTTGCCAGTCTTTATCCGTTATGCCGGGCGTGACGTTTGAGCAGTTTGAATGTTTTGTTCGCCAGAGCGAAGAGCAGATATCGATGGTGATCCTTGAAGCCGGTGCGCATCAGCTGTTATTTAATGCTGAAGAAGATGCGCAGAATAGCACCGCTGAAATTCATTTCCTCCATTAATTCTTCCTGAATCTGGACATATATTGCGCAGCCGCTGCCAGAGCGGTTGCGTATTGCCCGTTTTTATTCTGTATTTAACCTTTCATTAAAGAATTATTCACCTCTATTCAGCGCCTTCCGCTTTACGTCATAGACAATTCCTGCATAAAAAATTGATAAAAGACGTTTTTTAATCTGGGCTATATCCACAATTCCTGGCTAAAGTTATTCTTGCGAAGCTTACCAACGTCATCATTTAAACAGCCCCTTGTGACCTGTTCTACGGCCACAATGTATGTTGAATGCCTGGACGGATGCCAGCGAGCAATAGCGGCGTGAGGAGAGGTCTCTCTTTACATCGGTGCCGCATGAAAGAATATGCACGTTTCTTGCATATCATTAGAGTGTGACATTTTTGTTCGTTTGTTAACGAACTTTCAGAAGGAAAGAGATTATGACCGCCTTAAATAAAAAATGGTTATCAGGCCTGGTTGCGGGTGCTCTGATGGCCGTCTCTGCCGGCACGCTCGCTGCTGAACAAAAAACGCTGCATATATATAACTGGTCTGATTATATTGCCCCGGACACGGTGGCTAATTTTGAAAAAGAGACCGGAATTAAAGTCATCTATGACGTATTTGATTCCAATGAAGTGCTGGAAGGTAAGCTCATGGCTGGCAGTACCGGCTTTGACCTTGTCGTTCCATCCGCCAGCTTCCTTGAGCGTCAACTGACCGCGGGCGTATTCCAGCCGCTGGATAAGAGCAAATTGCCGGGCTGGAAAAACCTTGATCCTGAACTGCTGAAGCTGGTGGGCAAACACGATCCCGACAACAAGTTTGCGATGCCGTATATGTGGGCTACGACCGGTATTGGTTACAACGTGGATAAAGTTAAAGCTGTGCTGGGGCCGGATGCGCCGGTTGACAGCTGGGATTTGATCCTCAAGCCAGAAAATCTGGAAAAACTCAAAAGTTGCGGCGTCTCTTTCCTTGATGCCCCCGAAGAGGTGTTCGCCACAGTGCTGAACTATTTGGGTAAAGATCCAAACAGTACCAAAGCGGATGATTACACCGGGCCGGCAACGGATCTGTTGTTGAAACTGCGACCGAATATTCGCTATTTCCACTCTTCGCAGTACATCAACGACCTGGCAAACGGTGATACCTGCGTCGCAATCGGCTGGGCTGGGGACGTATGGCAGGCCGCAAACCGTGCGAAAGAAGCGAAAAATGGCGTCAATATCTCCTTCTCAATTCCTAAAGAAGGTGCAATGGCGTTCTTTGACGTATTCGCGATGCCTGCCGATGCGAAAAACAAAGACGAAGCCTATCAGTTCCTCAACTACCTGCTGCGCCCTGATGTGATTGCGCATATCTCCGACCACGTGTTTTATGCCAATGCCAACAAAGAAGCGACGGCTCTGGTCAGCCCTGAAGTTCGTGACAACCCGGGTATTTACCCGCCTGCGGATGTGCGAGCTAAGTTGTTCACACTGAAAGTACAGGATCCGAAGATCGATCGTGTACGTACCCGCGCATGGACGAAGGTAAAAAGCGGGAAATAAACCGATGTTTGGGACATGACCCGGCAGGATTTGTGCCTGCCGGGCAGCGTTGAGCCCGGACACATATAACCCGGCAATACGCACCGTTATGGTGCGTTATTTGCACCGTTTCTTTGTTTTATGCCGGAGAGCACCTGAGTGAATGATGCAACCCCACGCCCACAAGCGAAAATCCGCAAGGCGCTGACCCCGCTGCTTGAAATTCGCAATCTGACCAAGTCATTTGACGGTCAGCACGCCGTTGATGACGTCAATCTTACTATCTACAAAGGTGAAATATTTGCTCTGCTCGGCGCGTCCGGCTGTGGCAAATCGACACTGCTGCGGATGCTGGCGGGATTTGAACTGCCGACTACCGGGCAAATCATGCTTGATGGCGTCGATTTAGCGCATGTCCCGCCTTATCTGCGTCCAATTAATATGATGTTTCAGTCCTACGCCTTGTTTCCGCATATGACTGTCGAGCAGAACATTGCCTTTGGTCTCAAGCAGGACAAACTGCCGAAGGATGAAATCGCCAGTCGGGTGAATGAGATGCTGGGACTCGTGCATATGCAGGAGTTCGCTAAACGCAAACCACATCAGCTTTCTGGCGGCCAGCGTCAGCGCGTGGCATTGGCGCGCAGCCTGGCAAAACGTCCAAAACTGCTGCTGCTGGATGAACCAATGGGGGCGCTGGATAAAAAACTCCGAGACCGCATGCAACTGGAGGTAGTGGATATCCTGGAACGCGTCGGTGTGACCTGCGTGATGGTGACGCACGATCAGGAAGAAGCCATGACGATGGCGGGTCGTATTGCGATCATGAATCGTGGAAAATTTGTCCAGATTGGTGAGCCAGAAGAGATCTACGAGCATCCGACCACGCGTTACAGCGCAGAGTTTATCGGTTCGGTAAACGTTTTTGAGGGACTGCTGAAAGAACGTCGGGAAGATGGTCTGGTGATTGAGTCTCCAGGACTGGTACATCCGCTGAAAGTGGACGCCGATGCTTCTGTTGTCGATAACGTCCCGGTGTATGTTGCGCTACGTCCGGAAAAAATCATGCTCTGCGAAGCGCCTCCGCCAGAGGGTTATAACTTCGCGGTAGGCGAAGTGGTGCACATTGCCTATCTGGGTGATTTGTCGGTGTACCACGTACGTTTGAAAAGCGGTCAGATGTTGAGCGCCCAGCTACAAAATGAGCATCGTTATCGTAAAGGGTTACCAACCTGGGGTGACGAAGTCCGTTTATGTTGGGATGCGGACAGCTGTGTGGTGTTGACGGTTTAAGGAGCGAAGATGAGTACACTTGAACCTGCGGCACGCGTGGATAACGCGGGGCGATTCAGGCTGTTTATGTCGCGGCTGCAAATGAAGCACGGGCGCAAGCTGGTGATCGCACTGCCGTATGTGTGGCTGCTGCTCCTGTTTCTGCTGCCTTTTCTGATCGTCTTCAAAATCAGTTTGGCTGAAATGGCGCGCGCTATTCCACCCTATACCGACCTCGTTTCATGGGCTGACGATCAGTTATCCATCACGCTCAACTTAGGCAACTTCCTGCAACTGACGGACGATCCGCTCTATTTCGATGCCTACCTGCAATCGTTACAGGTGGCGGGAATTTCGACAATCTGTTGTCTGCTGCTGGGATACCCGCTGGCATGGGCCGTCGCGCACAGTAAACCCTCAACGCGTAATATTCTGCTGTTGCTGGTGATCCTACCGTCCTGGACCTCGTTTTTAATTCGCGTGTATGCCTGGATGGGGATCCTGAAAAACAACGGCGTCCTGAACAACTTTCTAATGTGGCTGGGCGTCATCGACCAACCGTTGACTATTTTGCACACCAATCTGGCGGTCTATATCGGCATTGTTTACGCCTATTTGCCCTTTATGGTGCTGCCGATTTATACCGCGCTGACCCGTATTGATTACTCGCTGGTGGAAGCGGCGCTGGATTTAGGTGCCCGACCGCTGAAGACTTTCTTTAGCGTGATTGTGCCGTTGACCAAGGGCGGGATTATTGCCGGGTCAATGCTGGTGTTTATTCCGGCTGTTGGCGAGTTTGTGATCCCTGAGCTGCTGGGTGGCCCGGACAGCATCATGATTGGCCGTGTGCTTTGGCAGGAGTTTTTCAATAACCGCGACTGGCCGGTGGCTTCTGCGGTCGCCATTATTATGTTGCTGTTACTGATTGTGCCGATCATGTGGTTCCACAAATATCAGCAAAAAAGCGTGGGGGAACACGGATGAATAACTTACCGGTCGTTCGCTCGCCGTGGCGTATTTTTATCCTGGTAGTTGGCTTTACCTTCCTGTACGCGCCGATGCTGATGTTGGTTATCTATTCGTTTAACAGCTCGAAGCTGGTGACGGTTTGGGCAGGGTGGTCAACGCGTTGGTATGGCGAGCTTTTTCACGATACCGCGATGATAAGCGCTGTAGGCATGAGCCTAACGATTGCCGCGGGCGCTGCGACGATGGCGGCAATCCTTGGCACCATCGCCGCCGTGGTAATGGTGCGCTTTGGTCGTTTTCGTGGTTCGAATGGTTTTGCCTTTATGATCACCGCGCCGCTGGTTATGCCAGATGTCATTACCGGTTTGTCGCTGCTGCTGCTGTTTGTAGCGTTGGCTCACGCCATCGGCTGGCCGGCTGATCGCGGAATGCTGACCATCTGGCTGGCGCACGTCACCTTCTGTACAGCGTACGTAGCGGTGGTGATTTCTTCACGTTTGCGCGAACTGGATCATTCCATTGAGGAAGCAGCGATGGATCTTGGCGCCACGCCGCTGAAGGTCTTTTTCGTCATCACGCTGCCGATGATTATGCCGGCGGTGATTTCCGGTTGGCTATTAGCCTTCACGCTGTCACTCGATGATCTGGTTATTGCCAGCTTTGTCTCTGGTCCTGGTGCCACAACGTTACCGATGCTGGTGTTCTCCAGCGTACGTATGGGGGTGAACCCGGAGATCAACGCGCTGGCGACGCTGATTCTTGGTGTGGTAGGAATTATCGGATTTATCGCGTGGTATCTGATGGCGCGAACAGAAAAACAACGGATCCGCGATATCCAACGTGCAAGACGCGGCTGAAAAAACTAAAATCTGCCAACCTGTCTATACGGCGCAGCTGTGGTGGTTGCGCCGTTTTCATGGAAGACGACGCGTTGGGATTTTTTAAGAAATCATCCACATCACATGCTCGCTTAAACGTCCCTGCTTTGGTGCAGGTGGCGGCGCTGGCTATTATTATGATCCGCTGTCTCGATCTGTTGATGATTTTTAATACGCTTGGGTTTCGTGGAACCAGTGAGTTTATTCATCGCAGTGTGCAGACCTGGAATTTGACGCTGGTGTTTCTGGGCAGTCTGGTGCTGCTATTTATCGAAATTTACTGTGCATTTTCGCTGGTAAAAGGACGGAACTGGGCACGCTGGATCTATCTGTTGACCCAGATTATCGCCAGCGTCTATCTGTGGGCAGCTTCGCTGGGCTACGGATATCCCGAACTGTTCAGTATTGCGGGGGAGTCCAGACGCGAAATCCTGCATACGCTGGTGATGCAAAAACTGCCGGATATGCTGGTATTGCTGCTACTGTTTGTTCCTGCGTCCAGCAGGCGGTTCTTCCGTTTGCAATAACGTGTATAATCTTGGTCCCCGGTTAATTTGTAGGTCTTTGTATGCAGTGCGCACTTTATGACGCCGAACGCTGTCGCTCCTGTCAGTGGATAACACAGCCTGTCGCCGATCAACTCTTCGCTAAAACAGCCGATCTACAGAATCTGCTGGCCGATTATCCGGTCGGAGAATGGTGCGCGCCGGTCAGTGGTCCGGAAAGCGCGTTTCGCAATAAAGCCAAAATGGTGGTCAGCGGCAGCGTGGAAAAACCGTTGCTGGGGATGTTGCATCGTGACGGTACGCCGGAAGATTTGTGCGACTGTCCGCTCTACCCTGAGTCTTTCGCGTCCGTATTTTCCGCGCTTAAGCCGTTTATCGCCCGAGCAGGGTTAACGCCCTATAACGTTGCGCGTAAACGTGGGGAACTGAAATATTTGCTGTTAACGGAAAGCCGGTTCGATGGTGGCATGATGCTGCGTTTTGTCCTGCGTTCTGAAGCAAAACTGGCACAGCTGCGCGCGGCGCTGCCCTGGCTGCAGGCACAGCTCCCACAGTTAAAAGTGATCACTGCCAATATTCAGCCGGTGCATATGGCGATTATGGAAGGGGAGACAGAAATCTTCCTGACGGAACAACAGGCGCTGGCGGAACGCTTTAACGATGTACCGTTGTGGATCCGCCCACAGAGCTTTTTCCAGACTAACCCGGTGGTGGCGGGGCAGTTGTATGCCACGGCGCGCGGCTGGGTGCGACAGCTCCCGGTTAATCACATGTGGGATCTGTTTTGCGGCGTTGGGGGTTTTGGCCTGCACTGCGCTACGCCGCAAATGAAACTGACGGGGATTGAAATCGCGCCAGAGGCGATTACCTGCGCGAAGCACTCGGCGCAGGAACTTGGGTTGCAGAATCTGCATTTTCAGGCGTTGGATTCAACTCAGTTTGCTACCGCTCAGGGCGAAGTTCCGGATCTGGTGCTGGTGAATCCACCGCGTCGCGGGATTGGGAAACCGCTGTGCGATTTTCTTTCCCGCATGGCACCGCGTTTTATTGTTTATTCCAGCTGTAATGCGCAAACCATGGCGAAGGATATTCGTGAGTTGCCTGGGTATCGCATTGAACGCGTTCAGCTTTTCGATATGTTCCCGCACACCTCGCATTATGAAGTGTTAACGCTGCTCAGCCGACAATAACTGCTATGCCTGATGGCGCTTCGCTAATCAGGCCTACAGGTTGTTCGTCATTCGTAGGCCGGATAAGGTGCTTGCACCGCATCCGGCAAATGCAATATGCGAAAAAAAAGCCCGTACTTGCGTACGAGCTCTTCTTAAAATATGGCGGTGA